>Ga0075762_138_pt2 | contig 4607 bp, 5 predicted proteins | sample RifGroC1_FD_67829 | JGI IMG/M metagenome (GOLD analysis project Ga0075762, IMG submission 67829) | Microgenomates bacterium GW2011_GWC1_37_8 | reverse complement strand
ACCGGGCAAGCGCCAGCTTCACTACCAACTCTATTACATTGTCGGCATTGATAAGCCATAGCTGCCCGAAAGTTAAGCGACCTTTATTAAAGCTTCTTCTAGCTTTGTGCGGTTGAAGCCTACTAAAATCTGCCCATTAATGTCAAACACGGGCACAGTCATTTGATTAGACTTCTTTAGCATCTCCTCCATTAGCTTTTGATCCTTAGTGATATCAATCTCCTCAAAATTTAAATCTTTTTTAAGAAAAATCTCTTTGGCCAATTTACAATACTTACAAAAAGGAGTGGTGTACATTTTTATCTTCATAGCCATGATATTTTACCTACCCCTTTGATATCGTCAAACTATTGGACTGCGCTACGACTACGAATAAGTTCCATTACCTGACTATCTTCCCCAACTTCACTAATGGAAAGTACTTGATCACGATTCAAAACTAACTTTTCTGGTGCCCAAAGCAATAGGTCCGTGGGTACTATTTGAGGCACAGCTTGTTCTGGATTATTTGGATCAGACGCTATCTGCAAAATATATGCGTTGGTGAGAGAAAACTTTGGGAAATATGAAACTTGTCCAAAATATATATCTCCATTAGTTAAAACCACTGCCGAATATGGACGAGGGGTAATCTTCCATATGTATGCGCCGGCAAAAAGAAGGACTACGGCCAACAGTATCAGAAGGACTGTTGGTAGGGTTCCTAATTTCTTATTTTTCTTCTCTGCCATATTAGCTCGTTGAATATAAGCCATTATAAATCTATATTGGATATATGCCAAAAGCTGGGGAAGACTCAAAATTAAAGCGTTTTCTCTTTCATAATCAAAGTACGGCTCAGACAATAGCCAAAAACACCTTCTGGCTCTCTTTTGGTGAGATTTTCGGTAGGTTATTAAGGGTAGGATTAATTTTCTATGCAGCAAGAGTTCTTGGCGCAGCTGGCTATGGAGTATTCTCTTACATGAGTAGCCTCGCAGCAATTCTCACTGTTTTCTCCGATATGGGAGTAAGCGCTATCCTTATTCGCGAGGGCGCGAAAGGAGAAGAATTTCGCAAGACCTATTTTGCCACTGCCTTATTTATCAAACTCATTGTTATTCTCATCAGTTTTGCCACTATCGTTTTAGTGGCACCTAGAATTACGACCATACCCCTACCATCTACTCTAGTATATGCAATAGGAGTACTGGTGGTGTTCGATGCATTAAGGGTTTTTGGAAACGCTGTGTTCCGCGCTGAAGAACGCATGCAATTTGAGGCTGGCACAAATATATTAACCCAATTTATTATCCTGATTGGCGGGTTATATGTATTAACTTTTGTTCCTTCTCCAGCAAATCTAGCAATAGCATATGCTATTGGATCCGCCATTGGTTTGTTTCTCGTTGTTTACCTAATTAAAAAATATTTCAGGGGAATATTTAAATCATTTCACAGGGATTTAGTAAAAACTATTCTAATCGCTGGTTGGCCCATAGGAGTCTCTTCTATTTTTGGCGGCGTCTTGGTTAACATGGATTCCATAATGATTGGGTGGTTTTTAAACGCAGAACAGGTTGGATATTATGCTGCAGCTCAAAAACCAATAACTTTCTTGTATTTACTGCCGGCATTTATTGTTGGCAGCCTTCTCCCCGTAATGGCACGTTATGCTAGAGACGATAAGGAAAAATTTAGAGACATAATGGAAAGAGGGCTTTCTATGACCATATTGCTAGCCTACCCGTTAGTAGCCGGGATTACTCTCAATGCTCAAAAGATTATATCGATAGTTTATGGCACTGAGTTTATTAGTGCTGCAGTTCCAATGATCATATTGTCTCTTACTTTACTCATCACTTTTCCTGGGGCAGTGATTATGAATGCCATTTTCTCGTTCAATCGCCAGAAAGAAATGGTTCCTATGTGGATCGTCGGTACAATCCTAAATGCACTTTTAAACCTATATTTGATCCCAATTATGGGGATAGTCGGAGCAGCGATTACCAGCTTAACATCACAGTTAGTGGTTGTTGGGGTGTTCTGGTACAAGATGCGCAAGATAAGTCACTTTACTATATTGAAACGCACCTTTTCCATTGTTAAAGCCCACTATCAATCCTGGTCTATCTTAGCGCCCTCATCCTATTCAAAGACGCTACATTAGCAGATATAACTAACACGGTTAGAAACTCCCATGATGTTCAATCTCCACAAGCCTAGCGGACCAACTTCTCACGATATTGTACAGCGCGTCCGCCGTATAACTGGAGAAAGGAAAGTTGGTCATGGTGGCACCCTAGATCCATTAGCCGAAGGGGTCTTGGTTATTGGGGTAGGAAGAGATTCAACCAAAAAACTACATGAGCTCCTTAAGGAAGCCGAGAAAGAATATGTGGCTACAATAGAGTTGGGTAAAGTTAGCTCGACCGATGATAGTGAGGGTCTCCTACAAATTACCGGAGACGCTATGATAATTACTAAGCAACAAATCGAAAGCGCAATAAATCAATTTACTGGCCAAATTCAACAAACCCCGCCCAGATACTCAGCTATTAAAATAAGGGGTATACCAGCTTATAAATTAGCTCGGAAAAACGCAGATATGGATTTAGGACAAAGGACCGTAGAAATAAAGAAAATGGATCTCATTAAATTTAATCCTCCATTTTTAACTATAAAAGTAACTGTTTCCCCGGGTACATATATTCGCTCTTTAGCCAGAGATATAGGAACATATCTAGGTGTTGGAGGATACTTGAAAGAGCTCACCCGCACTAGAGTGGGTGATTTTAACCTGGGCGAAAGTATCTCCTTAGAGCAATTGGCTAAGCAATTCAAAATGAGCAATACTAATGTAAATGAAGGGTAGCTTGTTTAGAAAAATTTTTCTAGCGGTTGGTGATTGGGCTAGTCTTTACTTGTCTCTTTTCCTAATGATTAGGATAAGTTACGGCGCAAATTGGCTAGCTGATTGGGATATTCACCTTAGACCATTTTCGTGGATATTTCCGATATGGATAGCCACCCTTTACGCTACTTATCTCTACGAGACTCGTTTTTTCAGATTCAATATAGATACCCTACGCACTATAGGAGTTGCTGTTGTTATAGCTTCCATAGCTAGTGTTATTGCCTTTTATGCTTTTCCCCCAGGCTTAATCCACCCCAGACGCGATATGATCTTGTTCGCGCCTATTTATTTCATCATCCTAATGGGCTGGAGATGGATAACATACAAAATCTTAAGAAACCAAGTTAAGACCAATCTTATATTTTTAGGAGGAGATGCCGAGGTTAAAGAATTACAAAAATACTTTAAAGAGAATGCTCAATTGGGTTACACAAGCCTCGGCTCCATCAGCATATCGGATGGAGACTATCTACAAAAAATACGCGACAAGATAGCATCTAACGGGGTTAGCTTGGTTGTCGTACACGCACCAACGAATAATCCAGAGTTCACCCAACAGTTGTTTGCTCTCTTATCAAACAAGGTCACGATAATTGACCTAGAAGAATTCTATGAGCGTACTTTCAATATGGTGGCTCCAAATATCCTCACGGATACGTGGTTCATCAAAAATTTAGAAAATCTTAGTTTGGATTTTTATCTCTTTACCAAAAGAGTGTTCGATATTCTCTTCTCTGTCTTTGGACTAATCTTAACGATTCCTCTTTATCCAATTATAGCTTTGCTCATCAAGCTTGATTCAAAAGGTCCAGTATTTATCAGGCAAGCCAGGGTGGGGAAAAATAACCTCCCATATTCCATTTATAAATTTCGCACTATGAAAGCTATTGGCCCCGGAGGATTAGCTGAAACTAAGGGTCCAATATATGCAACACCTGGAGATGAAAGAATAACAAAAATTGGAAAGATCCTTAGGACATCGCACATAGATGAACTACCCCAATTGTGGAATATCTTAGGAGGAAGCATGAGTTTAGTTGGGCCTAGGCCAATACGGCCCGAATTTACGGATAAATTACGTAAGAACATCCCCTACTACGACATGCGACACTTAGTAAAACCGGGGCTAACTGGCTGGGCCCAAATTAATTATGGTTACGGTATTACGATCAAAGATGAATATATTAAACTTCAATACGATATTTATTATGCTAAAAAACAATCTCTGGTACTGGATATGGCGATTATTTTAAAAACTATAAGAAGCGTTTTTCTTAAACTAGGTAGATAGAAACAGAGATGAAAAAGATACTACTTCTTATGGGCCCATCTGGATCAGGCAAGACAACCTTTGCCAAACGCTACGCTAAGGAACAAGACGCTGAATATCTAGATTTTGATACTCTCTTCAATTACAAAAGAGCATGGAGTTTCTCGAAATTTCTAGAGAATCTAAATTCACTAATTGCCTCCAGCAAAAAACAGCTTTTCGTTATTGATGGATATATACTTTATAATTCTCCTTCTCCTAAGGCTATCGAGAAAAAATTAAATGTTGAAGTTCAGCTGGGGCTTTGTTTTGCAGCTCCCCATATTTTACTCAAGCGTAATAACATTAAGATCAAAGAGGGGAAGTTCAAGCACTCTTGGACAAAAACCGAAATAGAACACCTCATAAACATAATCTTTGCAGCCATATCTACGCAGAACA
>Ga0075762_155_pt1 | contig 5154 bp, 5 predicted proteins | sample RifGroC1_FD_67829 | JGI IMG/M metagenome (GOLD analysis project Ga0075762, IMG submission 67829) | Microgenomates bacterium GW2011_GWC1_37_8 | reverse complement strand
ACATCATGCCAAATAGTTTGTTCTACTAATATTGTAGGAACGCTTGTTTTACCCAAATGAGGCATTACATAGAAAGTCTCTGCATGAATAAGATCAAATTTGTTGTTCTTTAGCTCCTCTGTAATAGCTTTTCTTTCTTCGTGAGATTGATTTCTGATAACCAAAAGAGGAAAAGGTCCAAATACCGAAAGAAAAATATTTCTTATCGACCAAGGTTTTTTAGGTCTGCTAAAAACACGTACCTTTTTACAATATTTTGCAAGATCCGGAATGAATCTTTTTTCCGAATTGTCTTTAATTAAAGAAAAAAGTGTAATCTCGTGTTTTTTTGCAAGGTATTTTATTATGTTATACCATCGCGTTTGACCACCACTCATGGTGATAGTTGGAAGGTACGGTACTAACATTAAAATTTTCATTTTAATTTGATAACCACATATTTATCAGTCTTCTCGATCACATCAAATTTTTCCATAAATTCCTGCGTCTGCGGATCATTAAAATTCACGGATGCATAATATTCGGCACCTTCTTGAATAAGCTCGTTTATAGGAAGCTCAACTACCGGCCAACCCAGTCTTTTAGTCTGATACAAAAAGGCAGTATCTCCGTTATAAGCGGCGATTACTAAGGAATTTTTCGCTGTTAATCTATCAACGGCTTCTCCGGCCGAAACTATTTCAGGTCTATTAATTTTGTAAAACTCTCGTGCTTCCGTCGCGCCTATTAATAAAGCCAGAAATAAGCTTAATATCAGGATTAATCTGCACACAATCTTATTAAAATAATTGCCATTCCACATTGTTAACACCCCAGAAGCTAAAGTAAAACAAAGCGCAGGAATAACCAGTACTTGGTAATAATCATGCCTGACATTAGCTGTGGCAAAAGTCGCAACATACAAAAAGCTTCCTATTAAACTAGCTATAAGCAACCAATCCTTCTTTTTTAGCGATAGTATTCCGAAGATAAAAGGCACCAAACCCCAAATTCCTAATATTAAATACCCCAACCTTTCACCAAAAATCCAGCGCCAAAAGGCAGGCCTGAATCTTATACCATCTCCGTTAAATGTCCATTTCCAAAAAGGAATTCCCTCCGGAAAATGCTGCATCCAAATCCTCCAGGCAATAAAAGGCAATAATATTATTAATAAAGAAATTATTAAATCTTTTTTCCTTATTAAATTTCTAATCCCGAATTTGTTATAGAAATAATAAACTAATACCACTCCATAAAATATTACATATGGTTTTATCAAAATACCGAAAGATAAAGAAAGTGATGAAAGGTATAAGTAAAAAACCTTACTTTTTTCAGTATAAATAAGAAAAAACCACAAGGAAGCAAGCGCAAACATTATCGCCATAGGTTCCGGAAGTACTGTACGGGTAAAGTAAATGTTGAATGGTAAGATAAGATAGAAAAATGAGGCTGTAAGACCGTACCACTTTCCATATAACTTCTTACCTATAAGAAATATAAAAAAGGATGTCAGGAGTGCCGAAAATATAGAAAGCAACCTTCCCCAAACCTCGAGGGTAAATATTGGTGCATTCTTTACAAGTATGGCGTGAATTGCATTATACAAAGGAAATTCCACAAAACGGTATCCCTGGGGATTTGGTAAACCACTTTGAACTCTTGATACATCATGATATTTCGGGATAAAAATATTGATACCCTTATCCACAAATGTTCGGGTAACCGAGGCCGTATCTGCTTGCCTAAACGAATGCCAATCCGCAATAGGACTATTTATTTTGTAAAGTCTTACAATTAATCCTAAAGTTAACATTAATGATAATATAATATACTCAATATTATTTATTCTTTTTATTTGATCAATATATTTATTCAGTAATTTAATTATTCTTTGCATAAGCCGACTGTTATTCCCATAAATAACCAAAAGATTATAGCAAATTTGGATGCTTCAAATATATCAATGAATAATGCATTTACCAACAAACCCGGAAAACTACCTATCATTGAGACAACAAAGACACTTTCAATTTGATCCTTATTTTTTATCCAAGGATAACTTTTTAGTATTTTATTAAATATATTTACAAAAATCATGAAAAATGCAATAAACCCTAAGATACCTACTTCCCCCAATAATCGTAAATAATCATTATCGGTCGCAAGCGTAATCGACGAATATCCCGTACCGAGTAGAGGGTTTTTTAAATAAGCCCTTATTGCTCTAGGCCATTCTACGTTTAAACGAATATTTGTCGATCTATCTTCAAGAACCGGTAAAGGGGTAGGCGTCGGTGATGGAGTTTTTCTTCTGGAAAGGATATCTTCTTCCAATGCATATACATTACTCACGCTAGTTTCATAATTTAATAAATTAAATTGCTTAACATCTTCTTTTACAACCTGAATTATCCTCACGTATCTAGATAATAAATTTGTTGAAAAGCTAATAAAAATTATGCTGGTAATGATTACCACCGGGATTGCACGATATTTCTTTATCAAAAATAATGTAATTGTAATAGCAAATAGATATGATGCAAGAGATATTCTCGAAGCCGTATTAACTAAAAGCCATAAGCCGGACAAAACTCCTGTCAATAATATAATTCTTTTCAATTTATCTTTAAATATAAAAAAATAAGAAATCAAGAGCGGTAGAATAAGGACCAAAAATGACGCAAGGTCGTAGTGGCCGGCAAAAGTCGAGTTTATATGACTTTGTGGAAGCCATCTTAGGGCAATTCCTTTAGAATATTCTTCATTTTGTGTAATTATTATCGGCCAACCAAAATATCTTTGTCCGGCTCCGTATATAAAGACACCTAGCATTACAATCAAAAGTATATTTATATAAAAAGCTAAGTCTACCTTTCTCCTTTTTATCGCCTCTAATCCCAAGAAAAATGGAATAAAATATTCAATTCTTCTAACCCAGTGTAAAAAACCAATATTAAACCCAACCGTTTTGGTCAAAAATACCGCAGACACTAAGGATATAAAGCCAATAGATAAATAAAGGAGAATTGAAAGATTTATCTTGTCTTTAATAAATTCTCTTATCCTCGATAGATATATTATTAACAATACAATCGCTGCAAATAAAAGTAAGACGTCTTCCAATCGTATTGCCACAAAAGTACCTTCAATTCTTATGAAAGGGAACTTTGGGTATAATGGAACCGCAATCATGATGGCTGCCAATGTATATTTAACTAGTCCATCAAGCAACCTTGAAGCTTTCCACATAAGTTTTTGCCGCCTCCTTTCCATACAGGATACCAAACAACACAATCCTACCCAATGCACCGATTTTTAGAATTATTCGTAAAATCGGAAACTGCCAGGAGGGATAATGTGTTTGATAAAAAAGTTTAATTCCATTATACTCAGGCACCGCATAGGACCAGTTTATACCGCTCGCACCTCCGTAATGAAGTATATCCCACCTAGGTAGGTAAAATACCTTCCATGCCTTTTGTTTTGCACGATAACAAAAATCCACTTCCTCTGTATACATAAAGTAGTTCTCGTCAAAGTAACCTATGTCTTTAACAACTTGCCTTCTAATCAGAAAGAATGCACCCGTCACCCAATCTAATTCCTTCTCGCTTTTGTAGAATTTTTTACCCATATTAAAGAATTTCCTGTGTATCGGATGAAAAGGTTTTATGAACCTATCCACTAGCGGGAAATCCTGTATTGTCATCCAAGAAAACACTCTTATTAATGTCGGAAAATAGCCTCCGGTTCCCTGTTCGCTGCCGTCAATATTTCTTAACCTGCAACTCACAATACCCACCTTGGGATGATTATCCATCCACCCGACCATTTCTCCCAATACATCGTCATTAACTAGAGTATCTGAGTTTAAAAGCAAAACATAACGACCTCTTGAGGCTTTTATCCCTTGATTATTTGCCTTCGCAAATCCTAGATTTTTCTTGTTTTCAATTATTTTTAATTTGAAATTGGTAATTGGTAATTTGATATTCCAGATGGCAGTTATGCTGCTATCGGTTGATCCATTATCTACAACAATAATCTCAAATTTAATTTTTTTTGTATATCTTATTACAGACTTTATACAATCCAACGTTAGCTTTTTGGTATTAAAATTTATAATTACTACCGATAAATCCATTTTAAAACCTCCTTTTTCAGGTTTAACAGTGAAAGTACCAAAAATATATATAAAATCGGTAAAATAATAACTATTAATATACCGATAAATAATCGCGTCCATATCGATGAAGGTACGTACCTGACAGTAATTTTTTGTCTCCAAAATTTATTGCTAATATAAATAGCATCTTTTGGCTCTGAAGGTTCAAATCCGTTAATAAACAATGATTCTCTTAAAGGATGTACGATTTCTTCCAAAAAAGTACTCCTCGTTTGATCACGTATAATCGTTTGTGCCTCTTCAGGAGGATAATTAAGTCTGTATGTTATTACTTTTATATTTAACAATATGTTTTTTTTAAACTGTTCTTGATAATGATTTAAAACTTCCTCCCGATTGTAGTTAGTGAAATATGCACGCCTTAAAGTAGTTTCAGTGTCAGCAGGCTCATCTGATTGCAGAGCACCTTTTGGTGGTAAAGGAAAAGATGATGTTGGAAGAGCTAAATAGGCTAAAAATAATGTTGATAATATAATGTATACAATTTTCACTACTATTTTCATGGGTAAACTATTTGTTCAGATTTCATTGGAATAGCCTCGCCCTACCTAATCTATAATTCAAATTCTTATTTTTCCTCTCTCCTATGACAATTGCGGGAATCCCTCCGACTATAGAATAATCCGGAACATCTTTGGTTACAACAGCTCCTGCTCCAACAATTACCCCTCGTCCAATTTTTACTCCGGGTAAAATAATAGCTCTAGGACCAACAAATACATAATCCCCTATTTCAACCGCTTCCTCGCGTGCGATAAATTTATCGCTCTCCAAATCGTGCTCGGAATTATAAATCATCACTTCTGAAGCTATATCAACGTGGTCACCGATTTTTATAGAAGAACGGCCATCAAGAAAAACATGGTCTCCTATTATTGTATCTGAACCTATTTTTACATTTTGTGGATTAAAAAAAATTATCTGCTTTTTTTATCAACATTAAAACCAAGTAAAAATGTTGAAGGATTAATAGATGCTTTTGT
>Ga0075762_102_pt1 | contig 7009 bp, 5 predicted proteins | sample RifGroC1_FD_67829 | JGI IMG/M metagenome (GOLD analysis project Ga0075762, IMG submission 67829) | Microgenomates bacterium GW2011_GWC1_37_8 | reverse complement strand
AAATTTCCGCTCTTAATTCATCAATACCGGCAACGGGGGTATAACGGGTAAATCCATCCCTAATTGCTCTGATTGCAGCTTTCTTGATACATAACGGCGTTTCGAAATCAGGTTCGCCTACCCCTAGGTTGATTACTCTCTTACCCTCTTCCCGAAATTTTCTCACTAAACTACTTACCATCAATGTTTTTGACGGCTCTAACAAACTCAACCTTTGTGAAATAATTCTTTGCATAAAAAACCCCTGTAAATTACCTAAATTATTTAAGTAACTTACAGGGGTTCTTCGACTAAGCTCAGAACGGTGCCACCCTTATTTTTTCTCTAGGTTCTCCATCCCTCGGCTTCGCTCGGGACGACAAACCTTTCGTGCTGTAACGGGCACTTCCCGTAGAGTTCTAATCGTTTTGTTTAATTTAGAATACCATTAAACAGACTTTCTTCTCTAAGCTCGTCTGGTGTTGACCAGACTTAAACGCTTTTAATATTAATTTTGTCAAGTATAAAACTGTTGTTAATTTCTGTCAACATCATTTTTTCTAATTGTTTTGGTTATCTCCCGACGGGCAAAATTTGTTACCACAAATTCCAGCCAATCATGACTCGGAAGTCTTTTTTCTTTTGATTTCAAGATCTCAACAACCTGACCGCTTTTTAGTTTGTAATTCAATGGAACTATTTTTCCGTCAACTTTAGCGGCTTTTATATAATCTCCCAGATCCGAATGGACTGCGAAGGTAAAATCAACCGGAGTCGCATTCATCGGCAGATCAAAAACGTCCCCTTTTGGAGAAAAAACAAAAATACGTCTTGATAAAGCATCAAATTTTACAGCTTTTAAAAATTCTTCGGAATCAGAAATTTCCTTTTGCCATTCAGCAAGTTTTTCTACCCATTCAAATTTCTTTCCAACAACATTATGTTTTCCAACATCAATATCTTTTGAAGAAATTCCTTTTCTGGACTTGATTAGCGATAGGTGCCAGTGTGCAGCAAGACCATATTGGTTTTCTTCATGTAGGTTATGAGTAGTAATTTGTATCTCAACGGCCTTATCGTTCTCTCCGAAAACCTTTGTATGAATTGAGCTGTATCCGTTAGGTTTAGGAACAGCAATAAAATCGGCAAGCGCAATATGCGGGATCGGTTTAAAATATTTATGAACTATTCCTAAAGCTACATAACATTCGGAGACCTCTTCAACCAACATCCTCAAGGCTACTATGTCATGTATTTTAGCGAGATCCCAATCTATTTCAGGTCTATCTAACTTTTTCCATAATGAAAATAGCCCCTTTTTCCTGCCATGGATCTTCGCGTCCACACCTTCTCTTTTCAGTTGCCTAAGAAGGTTTTTCTTCATTTTCTCTACCCGTTTTTCTGCGTCTTTATAATATAAAGCAGAGAGCTTTTTGACTTTTTGATATTCCTGGGGATAGACATAAGGAAAAGACAGATCATCAATCTGGGTCTTAACCTCCCACATTCCTAGCCTTTCAGCAAGCGGCGCATATATTTCAAGACTATCCTTGGCATAAAGTTTTCGTTGTTCTTCGGGAACATATTCATACGACTTAAGATTATCAATCCGTTCAGCAAGTCTTAAAAACACTATTCTTAGATCTTTTGCAATTGCCAAAAACATCTTTCTCAAATTTTCTACAAAAATCTCATCGCTACTTCCTTTAAGTTTGATCTTTGATACCTTAGTAACCCCTTTTACTAAACCCAATACTTCTTCACCAAAGTATTCTGATATGTCTTTTTCGGTTGCTGCGCCATGTTCTATCGTATCGTGTAATAATCCTGCTACGATCGTAGCAATATCCATTTTCCATGATGCCAAAATTATTGAGGTTTCTAGAGGATGCCAGATGACTTCAGATCCTGATATCCGTTTCTCGCCGGCGTGAGCCAATTTTGCAAACTCAAATGCACGTCGAATACGCACTAAATCCACGTTTTCATTATATTCATGAATTGTTTTTACAAGTTGTTCAAATCTTCCTTCCAATTTTTTTTCCATTTTTCTTCACATCTAGCGAATTTTTATATCTTTGATTTTCAACTGTAAACTTTCATTCCCATTCCAGACATTATTTTCCAGGTTATAAGCTACGTCTATTTTTTGTTCGGGCTTTAGTTTTCCATAAAGTTCACCCATTCCAAAAGCAATTGCAGGAAATATTCTACCACCCTTTTCCAAAGTCAGTTTCAAATGTTTTGACTCATTTCCTACTGTCCTAGAGTCGACTAATCTGACTTCTTTTGTCATAAATATAGGTGTAAAATTACCAATTCCGTGAGGCTCAAATTTCGTCAGCAGATCAACCAAATTCTTATCAATCAATCCAAAATCCAATTCTAAATCAATCTTTAACCTCTTTATCAAAATATCATCCGTTAAAAGAGGTCTGGAAACTTCTTCAAATTGTTGCATAAAAACTTCAATATTTTCGGTTTCAATTGTAAAACCGGCTGCCATTGGGTGTCCTCCACCACCAATTATCAAGCTGTCCATTTTATGAATTGCTTCAATAATGTTAAAACCGCTTATCGACCGTGCGGATGCTTTTGAAATCATTTTTCCTTTTGACAAAACAATTGCCGGACGATAATATTCTTCAACGAGTTTGGCCGCTGCTAAACCAATAACTCCCTCGTGATATTCTCCAGCCACTATTATTGTCCTATCGGTCAGTTTATCCTGGGCTTGTCCAAGAGCATGAATAACTACCCCTTCGACAATCTTTTGTCTTTCTCGATTAGTTTTTCCAATAAATTGTGCGAGCTCACTTGCTCTTTGGGAGCTGGTGGTACAAAGAAGTCGTAGTGAGTCAATCGCGTGTTCTAACCTTCCCATCGCATTAATTCGAGGCGCTATTACATAATTAACCTCATAAGTTCCGATTTTCAATGGAAGGTTCCGAACCTGTCGAGGCTTCGGAACCTGTATAAGCCCAGCTTCTTCGAATAGCGCCAAAAGACCCGGTCTGTTAGTTTTATTCAATGCCTCTAACCCGTATTTTGCGAAAGAACGGTTTGGACAAAGAAGCGGAAGTTGATCTGCTATCGTTCCAATGGCTACCAATTCAAGACCGGTAATCGGTAACCGGTAGCCTGTAGCCAGTTTTTTTCTTATTTCCCTTGCAAGAATCCACGCAATACCAGCACCTGAGATTTTATCCGTGTGAATAATAGAAAATGCTTTCGGAAGTTTTTTCCCGATTTGGTGATGATCGGTAATAATTACATCGATCCCCAGTTCATTTGCCTTATTTACTGCCTCATTTGCAACAATACCATTGTCTACAGTAATAATAATTTTTAATTTTTTATTTTCAATTTTTAATTTTTCAATACTTTTTACATTGGCACCATACCCTTCTTCGAACCTGCTTGGAATATATGGACTTACGTTTTTGCTGAATGAATACAAACATTCCCAGAGTATGGCCGTCGCACAAATTCCATCAGCATCATAATCTCCGAATATTATTATCTGCTCTTTATTTTTAATCGCATCTTTAATTCGCTTTATAGTTTTATTAATCTCTTTTGGATTTAGACTTAAACTTTTTACTGAAATCTTTTCAGGATGTTTTGGATTAAAAAACTCTTCTTTCTCATTTTTTGTCTTAATCCCACGATTTTTTAGCAGAATATCCACGATATCTTGGCTTTTGGCCTGCCCGTCCGGCAGGCGGGTCTTTAGCTTTTGGCCTGCCCGTCCGGCAGGCGGGTCTTTAGCTTTATTCAATACCTCCCAGCGATAAGGTTTGTTTTTCATAACTCCTCATATTAACATCCGTAGCTATTCGTTGCATTCGAATAGTTTATCCTAAGCAAAGTCGAAGGATTCGTAGCATTCGTATTATATTCTTCATATAATAAACTAAGGTGAAAGCAGAAATACCCCCAAAAGTAAAAAAAATTATCGACACATTTGAAAAAACCGGTTATGAAATTTATGTGGTCGGTGGGGCAGTTCGAGACATTTTAATGGAAAAGCCTGTTTATGACTGGGATTTTACGACTAACGCAACTCCCGAAGAAATGCTTAAGCTATTCAAGAGCGCTTATTATACGAACGAGTTCGGAACCGTTGGAATTCCCCATGAAGTCGAAGGAGAAAGGCCTTATGAGATAACAACATTCAGGACTGAATACGGATATTCCGATTCGAGGCGTCCGGATAACGTAGAATGGGGAAAAACATTGGATGAGGATTTGCAAAGACGTGATTTCACAATTAACGCTCTAGCTTTAAAAATCACTAATCACAAATCACTAATCACAAATCACTCCTCAATAACAGTTAACGTTCAAATAATCGACCTGTTTAAAGGGCAGGATGACTTGAGGCATAAATTAATCCGTGCGGTGGGTGATCCCAGTGAACGATTTTCCGAAGACGCTTTAAGAATGATGCGGGCAATAAGATTAGCAGCACAACTTAACTTTAAAATTGAAGAAAACACGTTTGAAGCTATAAAAACAAATAAAACTTTAATCCACAAAATATCCAAGGAAAGAGTGCGGGATGAGCTTCTAAAAATTCTGGCTTCCCCAAATCCTTACCATGGAATAGTTCAATTTAAAGACAGCGGATTGATGGATGAAATATTACCCGAACTTTCAAAAACATTTGGAGTGGAGCAGAAATCTCCCGGCAGGCATCACATTCATGATGTGGGCACACATTCATTAATGTCATTAAAACACGTAGCGGAAAGAAATGAAGATCCTATTGTTCGTTTTGCAACTTTGATACACGATATCGGGAAGCCTCAAACTTATAAAAAGCTGGATTCGGGAACAATTACTTTTTATAACCACGAAATAGTCAGCGCACGAATTGCGAAAAATATTGCTGACAGGCTTCGTTTTTCCAAGAAACAAAAGGATAAATTATACCGACTCGTCCGATATCACCAATTTACTGTAGACGAGAGGCAAACTGATTCTGCACTTCGAAGATTTATTAGAAAAATTGGGCTTGAAGATGTGGAGGATATGCTTGATTTGAGAGTGGGTGACCGGCTTGGTGGTGGAGCAAGAGAAACTTCATGGAGATTGGAAGAATTTAAAAAACGTCTTATTGAAGTCCAAAAACAACCTTTTACCGTGCATGACCTGAAAATTTCAGGAAACGATGTCATGGAACTGCTTGGTATTCCATCCGGACCAAAAGTGGGTGAAGTCTTACAAACTCTTTACGACGAAGTCGTCGAGAGTAAAATCTCCAACGAAAAAGAAATTTTATTGGAAAGACTCAAAAATATTGCACCTTAGAGGTGAAACAGGTTCACACCTAGGGTAAACTTTCGCAAGCAACTCCGTCTCCGTCGGAATCCAGTTTGTGAATGTCATTGGAAAATCCGCCACAAGAATCAAAAATAGCTTGTGCCTCGGCATGTGTTTTAAAATCGGTACAATTATATTTGTTTGAACTACATTCGGTAGTACCCGTGGACTGCATCACGGTAACATCGTTATATATTTTTCCATCCTGTCTTGAACTTGGACTTATACTAAGACCGTCGTCACATTTACTCCATAATCCCCTATTATTATCACGAGCTTCCCTCTCTGCTTCTCTGAAAACTTCAGCGTACTTTACATCCGGAGGGTATGTAATCGCGGTTGCATACCCTTCTTGAACCAAATACTTATTAACAAACACATCACCCGAATATGCATAACGTAATAGCCTACCATATCTATCAACCTCAGAAACATCTTTTTCGAGCCTAACTTCTTTATCTAAAACAAGTTCCTTATTCTTATTTGTAGCCTCTTCAGAAAAACATTCTTTTCCTTGCGAAATTTCAGGAGTGTCAATTCCGATATATCTAACAGTCTCTCCGCTTTCTAAACGCACCGTATCGCCATCAATTACTTTTACCACTTTTGTCGGGCTTATGCTTTCTGTTTTTTCGCCAATTACTTCCCCTTTATCGTCAAATAAAAAGTTTTGTGTGGTAGTAATACTTGGCTCATCGGACAATTCAGTAATAAGGGGACTTTGAACTTTTCTTACCAAAATAAAAATTAAAGCAACATTAAGAAGCGTTGAAAGAAGAAGAAACAGATTTCTTTTCTTCATGGAATCGAATACATTTAGTATGATATATCATACTGTAAATTAAATTACTTTTTAAATTTCAATTTTTTGACAATATCATCCCAAGTAACCAGGAGCGGGACTGCAACGAATGGTGAAGAGTATGTTCCTGCTACTGTTCCGATGAAAAGCGCGATTGCAAACCATTTTATGGTGGTACCTCCTAAAAGAATTAGAGCAACCAACATAAATATAATCGTAAAAGAATTATTTAAAGACCTGACCATTGTTTCCGTTATTGCTTTATTTGCCAGATTGTAAATACTTTCAGAATACTTTTTCTGGGATTCCCTGATCCTGTCATAAACAACGATCGTATCGTGCACCGAGAACGATAAAGTAGTTAAAAGAGCTGTAACAAAAAGAAAATCTATCTCTGCCTTGAAATAATGGCCCATCAAGGCAAATGATCCTATTAATATAAATGTGTCGTGAAACATGGCCAGAATCGCTGAAATTCCGAAAGAAAAACTTTTAAATTGATATGCAACCCATAAAAGTATTGCAATTGATGCAATAAGGGCGGCGTATATGGTTTTTTTAATCAGCTCTGGTCCGATAGACGGACCTACAATCTCAAATCTCAGTTCATTCACAGAAGATCCTTCCGTTAACTCGTTTAATATCTTATTTGCTTTTTCTTTTTGTTCCTTATCTAATGGTGACATTCTGATTAAATATTTATTGGCACCGGTTGTTTCTATTGAAAATATTTCTAAACCGGATTCCTTAAATTTCTGTTCTATCGAGTCCTGAGATATTTCCTTTTCAAATTGATATTCTGCTATGGTTCCGCCTTTAAAATCCAAGCCTAAATTCATCCCCCACTTACCTAGACTAAAAAGCCCAATTGTTATCAGTACTCCCGAGAGTATAAAATAT
>Ga0075762_146_pt1 | contig 7157 bp, 13 predicted proteins | sample RifGroC1_FD_67829 | JGI IMG/M metagenome (GOLD analysis project Ga0075762, IMG submission 67829) | Microgenomates bacterium GW2011_GWC1_37_8 | reverse complement strand
TTCAAAATCTTGTATCTTTCTATGTTTTATGTGTCTTCACCCCCTTGAAGCTAGATATTTTACTCTAGGGGGTTGCGATTGGATTTAGAACTTACGATTTCAGTATTTATTATTGAAACTGATATAATCCGGTTATGTCGAAGATTGTAGTAGTTGACGAGAATGACAACGTTATTGGTTCAGAGGAAAAGGAGGTTGCGCTTCATAACGGTCTAATTAGAAGGGTTGTTAGAATATTTGTTTTTAACAGTAAGGGAGAATTATACCTTCAAAGGAGAAGTGCTAGCATGGTAACTTACCCAAATACTTGGGACCAATCTGCAGGAGGACACGTCGATGTGGGTGAAACTTATGTACAGAGGCAGCTAGGCGCGAGCTAAAAGAGGAGTTAGGGATAACTTATCCTAATCTAAAAGAGATAACTAATTTCTATATCGAACAAAATTTTAAGGGATTATTACTCAGGGAGTTTAGCACTCTTTTTTCAACCGTTTATGACGGGGATATGCTGTTAGAAAAAAAAGAGATTAGTAAAGGACAACGGTTTAATTTAGATACAGTGGAGAAACTAATTCGAAGTAATTCAAATGAGTTTCCACCAGGGTTTATAGAGGCCTTTAATAGGTACAATAAAACCAGCAGATAATTTGTCTTCAAATTAGCTTCAAGTGAAATTAATGCTAAAATAGATTAGATCTTAAAAAATGTTATGGTGAATTTAATTATGTATTGACAATGAATGTACACAATTATATTATATGAAATATAAGTTTGATTATTCTGAAGAAAAAGATTTAATTCTAAGAGAAGCAAGGAGTGTTGGTTTTGAGGATGTTATCGAAGCAATAAATAAGGGAAATATCTTAGATAATATTAATCACTTTAACAAGAAAAAATATCCTAATCAAAAGATCTTTATCATAAAGATAAAGGATAAAGTTTACGCAGTGCCATATGTTTTTGACAAGGTTAGACAAGTTACATTTCTGAAAACAATATATCCGAGCAGAACTTTGAAGAAAAAATATCTAAGGTAAATATGGATAAAAAATTAAATAAAAATTATATAGACGAAACACCTTTAGATGATTATGAAAAAGAACTGAAGGAGTTCTTGGATAAAGGGGAATTTGTGAGTGTAAAAAACTTTGAAGCGCGTAAAAAAATGTTTCAGGAAGCGGCAAAGAATTTTCTGGAGCTTCGGAAAACCAAGAGAATTACCCTACGAGTTAAAAATGAAGATATTATAAAGGTTAAAGCAAAGGCAAAGAGGTCAAACATACCATACCAAAGACTTTTGAATGCTTTGATACATAAATTTGCCGAAGGAGAAACTTCAATTAATATTTAAATAATTTGTCTTCAAATTAGCTTCGGAGTAAAATTACTGAATGGACTATAAATATATATCCACTACAAACCTACTTATCATCAAAGACGGAAAAGTGCTGTTTATTAAAAGAAGCGAAGATGCGGAGTTCTTTCCTGGTTGGCTTATGCTTCCTGGTGGAAAGCAGGAAGAGTATGAAACTCCTCAACAAGCGGCAATAAGAGAAACTTTTGAAGAAACCGGAATCAAAGCCGTTAATCCTGTATTGAAAGTCGTTGCTACGCATAACCACTTTTACAGAGAAGCGGTATATATGGTTTTCATTTTTGTAGCAAATGATTTTTCGGGAGAATTAAAAGAGTCAGAAGAAGGAACACCTATTTGGATTCCGCTCGAAGAAGCACTAGAGAATCCTAAACTATATCCCGACTTAAAAAGACATATTAAATTGGTCCAAGAATCAACTTCTGATGGGGTTATCTTTACCTATCACAAATTCAATAAGAATTTAGAAATAATAGAACAGATTTAAATAATTTGTCTTCAAACTAGCCCCAGAGTAAAATGTCCGTATGTCTTTAAACCTCGAAGCTAAAAAGAAAATGGATAGACGGCAATTTATAAGTTTATTTTGGATGGCATTCATTGGAGCAGCCCTCTTGCCTAGATGTGTACCACCTCCCTTTCCAATAGAAGACCAAGAACCAGAAGATCTGGAAAGTTTCGTTAAATGGGGTGATTATGAGAGATTCATTATATCCGTAGGCGTACAAAAGTTACCAAACGAAATAAATTTTGGATCAATAAGTGATGAGGTAAGGAGTGAACTCCAGAGAGATTTACGTTTTTGGACTAGGGGATTTCCGGGTTTGCCTTCTTATGAGGAAAGTAGGAATATGTCTACGCAGGAAATTGAGCAAGTTCAGAGAACGACATCAGAACAACTTGGAGAAATTTTTTTTAGGATGGAGAACTCTGAAATTCCGATTTTTAGGTCTTTAGCCGAAGCTAATAAGGAAGTTCCATTACAACCCGTGTCATTTATGAGACGATTTCCGTCTCGAAGCCTTCTCCCCGACAAAAGAATTATGGGTGCTGATGTGCAAATTACGACTGAAAGAAAGCTCCAAACAGGTATATATTTTAACATTGAAGTTGCAGATGGATTGACAAATATCGGGGTTCCAGTTGGTTATTGGCACGAGTTGTCACATATCGCTTACGCGAATAAAATTGTTCAAACATATTATGATATTTCAAAAAATACGGATGAGAAAATACCCGTTGGATTGGAGGAAGCATTTCAATCGTCTTCCCCTCGCGATTTTTTGGAAGCCTGGCCTTATTGGAACCAAGCTCAATTGCTAAATTATCTGAGTACTATAGACGGAAGGTATGTTAAGGCGTTTAGCTTCGCAGATAAGACCGTTCTCGAAGGGTGGCAGGATATAAATAAAGACCAATCTATACCTCAAGGCGAAAAATTTTGGTATAAAAGTCCCTGGCATGACAATGTGTCAAACTGGTTAATGTTTTCGTAAGAAATTCTTTAAATCTTAATAAAATAATTTGTCCCAGGAATATTCGGCGTTCTTCAAGTCGGTAACGTGGGAAGATTTCTACGTAATTTCTAAATTTTCAATTTCCATAATATATCTTTTAGAAATAGTTTTCGGGTATTTCGCCAACGGTTTTAATATGTTTTCATTATTAATTTTTTTGTATTTACCTTTCTTTTCTTCTTTATCTTGAAAATCCTGCCATTTTTTATATCCACCTTCCGTTAAATGCATTGTTTTTGTACATCTTTTGCTCTGACAATGGCAAATATGCGGACACGGTTTACAAATATTTTTTGGAGGAAGGAGGTAAGAAATTGTCAATTCCTCTCTCTTTTTAATATTCTTTAATGCAACAACCAAAGTATGTCTTTTAAATTTAATAATCCAGCAATTAGGAGAACACGAATGATTTAGAAGATGCACGCCGGGTTTTTTTAAATTGGGATAAATACCCAACTCATCGTTGTAATACATTAAGTATAGATTTTCTTTTTCTTTATCATAATTGACATCTCTTAAATGAACTAATTTGCCCACGTAATCACCAATGAGTATTCCTTGTCCAATTGTCTTCCTGGCAAAAACACCTCTTCCTTTACTTTTTGTGTCTTTGACTTCCCAATAATTTTCTTTCAATAAAAACATAAGTTAATTTAGCATAAGTATTGAATCTTGGCTCAAAACCAAAATAATTTGTCTTCAAATTAGCTTCGGGTCTTTAGAAGATTCAGAGGAGATATTGTATTCTTATATCAATGAGAGAAATTTATTTCTACAAAACTGCTTCTGGAAGGGAAGCGATAACTGAGTTTATTGATAATTTGGATGATATTACTACGGGTAGAGTTAGAAACGGAATCAGAATATTGGAAAAGCATGGCTTGGAACTTTTAAAGAACCGATCCGTTAAGAAAATTACTTCTAAACCTGATATTTTCGAGTTAAGAATAGTTGGAGAAAAATAAGTAAGAGTTCTTTTTGCCGTTTTTGATGGCAATAACTATTTAATAGTTCACATCTTTATTAAAAAGACACAAAAAACACCGATTAAAGAAATAAAGCTTGCTCAAAAAAGAGCTAAAGAGTTTATTTGATTGTTGACAAAGTATAATAAATACATTATATTTTAGCCATGAAAAGAGATATTAGGAAATTAACCAGCTGGAGAGTTTACGAAAAAAAGCTTTTAAAAGACAAGAAATTTTTAAAGGTTGCTGAGAGCTTGGAGCCAGAGTTTATTTTGGCAGATAGTTTAATAAAAGCCAGGAAGAAAAAAAAGTTGAGTCAAGTGCAGTTGGCGCAAAAAATTGGGACAAAGCAACCCGTAATTTCAAAACTCGAAACGGCAAGTTCTAAACCATCAATTTCTCTTTTAAAGAGAATCGCGCAAGCTTTGGACTCAAGACTTATTGTAAGGTTTGAGTAATTGTTGAGAATGAATTTGTCCTAGGAACGTTCGACGTTCTTCAAGTTAGCCTCGGAACGTTGTCGTAAGTGTGTTATACTTTATATATATGAAACCAATCAACTGGAAATTACTTTTTGATCACTACAAAGGTAAATGGGTAGCTTTAAAAAGTGATGAAAAAACAGTTGTTGCTTCCGGTAATAACGCTAAGGTTGTTTACGAACAAGCAATTAAAAAGGGTGTAAAGATTCCGACATTGTTTAAGGTTCCGACAGCTTCAGTCCCTTTCGTGGGTTAGATTTATGCAGTATCACTATTATTCTTTTGATGTTGAGTTTTCTCCAGGTACCAAACGGAAAAAGACACTAAAGGAGGATATACGGACTTGGGGAACAACCAATCAAGGGTTACGAGCATAAAATCGACCTTAAAATGGTTGGATTAAGATCTGTACAATCAAAAGCTATTTTTACAAAAGAATTATCGGACCACGCCTTTGGAGTATTAGGTAACGAAGGTTTTTTCAGTCACTTCAGAGTGCGGTTCGATTATAGGAAAAAGACTATTGATATCGAATAAAGAAATAATTTGTCTTCAAATTAGTTTCGGAGTGAGAATTACTTGAAAACAAGGAATGTTTTTAAGGGTTTATTCCGAGTCCTTTATAAATAAACTGCTTTATAAGAGTTTGGTATGGCATATCCATTCTGTTGGCTTTGATTTTAACCTTTTCTAAAATTGATTCGGGAATGCGAATTGTCACAGGGCGAGATGTGAGTTTGAGATTAGGAAAAGACCACTTCTCTAGCTTGGAATAATCCACGTAATCGCTGGAGTCAACACTTTGCCAAAACTCCCGTTCTTGTTTTTCAGTTTTAAACCTTGGAATTTTCTTTAGACTTTTCATATTTTTGCAATTCCTTTTTGTGCATTCGTCTGGCCGAGATTATTCGGATCTTTTCTTTCTTTATTAGAAAAACTATAAATAACTGTTTGCCTTCTTGTGTTTTACCAAGAGCAATAAAGCGTTTTTCTTTTTGAGAATGTTTTATGTCTGGAAGAACATAAAGTTCCTCACTTACAAAAATTTCCTCTGCTTCTTTAGGTGTAATACCATGTTTTTCGTAACTTTTATCTAGATTGCCCTCGTCCCACTCGAAAGATATGGTCTTCGGCAATACACGCATTGTACATATTATGTATTTACACTCATAATTTGTCAAGAGAATAATTTGTCTTCAAATTAGCTTCGGGATTTTGGCAAACCCGTCTTACTTTATCTTGATTAGAATGCTACAATAAGAGCATGAAATACGATAAATATATCGAGATCAACCCGAAAGTGATGGTGGGTAAGCCCGTTATAAAAGGCACTAGGATTCCTGTGGGAGTTATCCTTAACCTTTTTGCAAACGGTTATACTGTTGAAAAAGTAATCAAGGCATATCCGATTCTAACTAAAAAACAGATTGAAGCAGCGCTTTCCTTTGCGGCAGAGAAACTCAATCGTGAAGAAAACCATACTTACGCCTAAATTTCTGCTGGATGCAAATCTTTCTCCGATAACAGCTGAGTTTTTAAGAAATCTTAACTTTGATACCACTTCCATTATTGAGCAAAAGCTCCACATTCTGTCAGATGAAGAAGTTGTAAAGATCGCAAAGAAAGAGGGTAGAATTATCATGACTTTTGATCAAGATTTTGCGGATCTTTGGTACTTCCGAGAAAAAGGCAAAATCGGAATAGTGCATATGCGAACAAAAAATCAAACACCCGAGAATGTTAATGAAATTCTTAAAAAGTTTTTTGGCGATCCGAAATTATCAATAAACTTAAATAATAAACTAACAGTAGTTAAGGAAACGGGATTCAGAATTATAAGTTAACACGAACCTATGAAAAATAATTTGTCTTCAAATTAGCTTTGTAATATTTGATTCCATGAAACTGCTTCGCTGATACACTTTACTTGTAAGAAAGTGAAGAGAAGGTGAAGCATACATGATATAATTCGGTCAATGAAAGTCGGATTTATAGGATTGGGATTGATGGGGAATCCAATGGCTAAAAATATTCTAAAATCTGGATTCTCTTTAACCGCCTTCAATAGAACTTCATCAAAGACTAACGAATTGAGAAAGCTAGGTGCAAATATTGTAAAAACTCCAGCAGAACTTGCTAGTGAGTCTGAGGTTGTAATCACAATGGTTACGGCGGGTAATGACGTTGAGCAAATATTATTTGGTAAAGATGGTGTAGTTAAGGGAGCCGAAAAGGGTCTAATCATAATTGATATGAGTACAATAGGCCCTACTTTTGCAAAAAAAATTGCTGATAGGTTGAAAAAGTATCACATTGATTTTATAGACGCACCTGTTACGGGGGGCGTCCCGAAGGCAATAACTGGAGAGCTTACCATATTTATTGGAGGTAACCCCAATGTTTATAAGAAGGTAAAGAAAGTACTTCTTTCAGTGGGTAAAACTCATTTTTACATGGGAAAAGTTGGTAACGGTCAGGCTACAAAAATTGTTAATAATCAGCTTCATCCTGCTGGTATTATTGCTCTTTCTGAAGGGATATTGTTGGCCGATTCGTTAGGTCTTCCACGGAAAAAAGTTGCGGAAGCTCTCGGTGCAAGTCCGGCGATGTCACCGACAATGAATATGATTTTGCCTAACTACATAAGTAATAAGTATCCTCTGAAATTCTCTATTGCTAATTTGAAAAAAGATGTAACTTTAGCCCTGCAAGAAATGAAAAAAGGTAAGATTAATTTACCAGTACTGCGAAAGACTCAAAGTATTTACAGTAAGGCTATAAAAAAGGGACTTTCAGGACAAGATTTTTCAGCAAT
>Ga0075762_138_pt1 | contig 9147 bp, 8 predicted proteins | sample RifGroC1_FD_67829 | JGI IMG/M metagenome (GOLD analysis project Ga0075762, IMG submission 67829) | Microgenomates bacterium GW2011_GWC1_37_8 | reverse complement strand
TATTGATACTAGTACCGGCATTCCAGAACGCATATCCCTCGACAAATTCCAGCAGCGGTGGCAGGAATTAATATTTACCGATCGATTAACAGAGGCTCAACACGATAAATATTATCAGGAGATTAATCTACCCTCTGGAATAACCATACAGGGTTATTCTGAAAGTGAAGAGACTTGGAAGAGATTATCCTCTTTAATTAATTTTACCGATAAGAGCGTAGTGGATTTTGGTCCATTCCATGGCTTTATGAGCTTTAGGGCAGAAGAAGCCGGTGCTAAATACGTTGTGGGCGTTGAAAATAATATTGATGCCCTCAAAACAGCCCAACACATCTCCTGGCTCAAGAACTCTGGCGTATTGTTTATTGATGGAGATATAGAAACCTTTAGTCCTAGTCAGCAATTCGATGTAGCTCTCGTGTTAAATATGCTCCACTATGCAAATAATCAACGCGTAGCATTAAAAACGGTGTTTTCTAGCGCCAACACTGTGGTTTTTGAAATAAATATTGATCAAGAAATATTGGTGTCAGAAGAGGCAAAAAAGCATGGTTTTGAAATTATATCCATGGTCAACTCGGGTCGTGAATTAAGGAAAATATTAATATTCCAAAACAGCAAGGGTGAGCACACCATTATAAATAAACACGTAGAGGGGCAATTCGCTTTGGATAGGAAAAGATATCTAATGCAAACTATTATAAAAAGAATTAAACAATCAAAAATAATGTCCCCGATAAGGCACCTAGTAAAAAGATGCAGACAAAAGAAGTTCAATTCTCCTCATATCAAATAAGTACAGATTCGTAGCTTTTAACCGTTTCTTTTATGTCAAATCTATTGGATTGAGTCTTAATCCATAAATCTAAATCTTTGCGCAAAAGATCTCGTTTTTGTGTATCTACCAATAACTCTGCTAATAGTTTTGATAGAGCATTGTGGTCGTTCGTGGGAAAAAACATATTATTTTTCTCGCCAATGATTTCTTTGAATGCTGGGATATCTGAAGCTACCACTAGACACTTCGTAAGTAGTCCCTCTATCATCACCAATCCAAAGCCCTCTGAACGTGATGGTATTACTAGTAAATCAATTTTAGTTAGCCATTCTTGTACATTTGACACGAAACCGACAAATTGCACTTTCTTTAGCTGACTTCTATCCATTAATTCTTCTAGGGATTTCCTCATAGATCCATCTCCCACAAAAAGTACATTGGGTTCTAGCGAATAATCTTGTTTCAGCTTTACTATTGCTTGGCTAAAAATGTCTACTCCCTTTATTTTTTCTAGTCTTCCAACAATACCTAATGTTAATATATCTCTTGGCTCTCTGGTTACATTAAATTTTTCAAAATCTATGCCGTTATAAATTACCTTTATTTTGCTAATTGGCACTCTCCATCTTTTGACCATAAAAGTACTAACCGTATTAGATATAGCGATTATTTTGGTCGATAACCTTAATGATAAGGATCGTTTAAAGAATGCTCTTATCATAGGCAGTTCGACGGCATCTGATTGAATCATAATTCTCTCTTTGACCCCAGAAATCTTAGCTGCGCACATTCCTAAAATTTCCGCTTGGTACAACGAAGTTAGTACTAAATCTGGTCTAATTCTCTTTATAATAGCAACTAGCCTCAAGAGGGTCAGTGGTGCTAAAATAACCCAGCGCACCTTATCGAATAGGCTTCTATCTTGATCTATGTTTTGTCCCAAGAGATAAATGGGGAAATTAAGACTTCTGAACTCGCTCTCCAATGGGCCTGATCCGATAACTGTTGCAATTTCTATGTCGAATTTATCCCTATCTAACCTAGACAATATATCAAACATCGAGCGCTCTACTCCGCCTATTAGGAAATTATTGATGATGATTAGAAGTTTTCTCTTACGGTTTTGTTTCATATACATAAAATAAAATGACTAAAAAAATACTCTTCATATCCTCTTATGCCCCACCCACAATAAGCGGTGGTCCTAAGATTATATATACAATGCTAAGGGATCTTCCCCCAGATTCATATAGCATCCTAACAAGCTTTTTTGCTATTGATAATATCTCTGCTGACTTAGGCGATTGGCTCCCGGGCAAATACATTTTTTATGATAATCCTAAGTTCGATAGGCTATCTATTGACCCCAAGAAAATAAAAAAATCTTTTATTGTGGCGCGCTCTTTTCTAGCTAAATTAAAGTATTTAGCAAAAAGGGTGAAGATTATTAGAAGTATTATTGGCATTCCTATAGTTTTTAAACAGATATTCTCTATTGTTCGCCTGGGAAAGAAAAGTGTATTAGAGGGAAATGTAGATATGCTATTTGGATTCTCTGATTATGGTCCAGCTATGATCGGTACTTATTTAATTCATACAGCTACGAAAAAACCCTATTCAATTTATATGCTGGATTTGTATAGGGATAACAATTTTCCTTTTCCAGGGAATCTTATGGCAAATATTTTCGAGCCCAAAATTTTTAGAGGTGCAAAAAACATAATTGTTACTAATCACGGAACACTCAACTACTATAAAAAAAGATACGATAAGAACATTATCGATAAGATGGTCGTGATACACCATTCCATCAATGAAAATTTATATCCCCATTCACAAGATCTATATAATCCAAAGTCTCCCTACACAATCCTCTTTACCGGGGGGATTTACTGGCCACAGATTGGTAGCCTAAAGAACTTAATTGAGGCGGTAAACCACATTAATGATCTGGATGTTCGACTCAAGATCTACTCTCCGAACCCCAAGGATTATCTCAACAAAATTGGGATTAAGGAGTCTAGTAAAGTAAGCATCGATGTAGCTTCCCCTCAGAATGTACCTAATATCCAAAGTAGTGCAGATATTTTGTACTTACCACTCTCATGGAATACCGAAAGCCAGGCCATTATAGACACGGCCACTCCAGGAAAAATAGTTGATTATCTAATCAGTGGAAAACCAATACTCATCCACGCACCGGCTTCTACATACCTAGTTAAATATGCTAAGGAGTATGATTTTGGAGCTGTAGTAGAAGAAGAAAATATTGAGATGCTTCAGAAATCTATTAAACGCATTCTTACAGATAAGAAATACGCACAATATTTAATCAAAAATGCCCGTGAAACTTTCTATAAAAACCATAATATCAAAGACAATATTAAGGTATTTTATTCGCTAATATCCTAAATCTATTGGAACTCTTTCACGCAAAGAATCGCAAATGCGTGACTGGGAAAGTATCTAACCAAAATTTGGGTTAAATTCGAAATGATAATCCATATAAATACGGGTTTAAATCTAATTTCCGCAAATTCTTTACGTAACGGTTTCCACCCATTAATTCCTATAACCCTGTATCCCAAATTTTTCATTTCTTTTACGCTCCATCCAGACAAATGTTTTTGATATTCATTCCCATCATGCGCTGGTTGATATAAGAATCCATTGGGGGTAAATATTATTACTTTTTTTGTGGCCAAATTCTCCATAACTTTGATTAACTTTTGACCATCTTCCTTAGTCAGATGCTCTATTACGTCGGAGGCTAAAACACAATCAAAAGATTTTTCCCTAAATTCACGCCCAGCATCCAAAATATCTATTAGCCTATATTCATTGTGAATCTTCTCTGCTTTGCTTTTATCAATTGATGGTCCAAATATGTCTACTCCTACACTATGTAAACGATGAGAAAACGATTTTATAGGTGAAGGATAACCGCACCCTAAATCCAGTAGGGTTTTAATATCTCCGATCTCTGCATCAAGATAGCGCTCATAAGGCCAAAAAATTTTATAATATAGTTTCTTTATGCTCATATTACCAAAGCATCTTATCATAATTTGATAATAAGCCTACTCTCAAATAAACTGGGAAGCATGGATAAAACACGAAGCCCCCAACAGCTATATCTCGATTTGATGAAAAAAACCCTTTCGTTCATTTTATGGCCAGAACCCCCAGTACCAATCACTACTTTTTATATAAAATCGCCCATTAAAAGAACGTTGATTTTCTTACTGTCAAAGGTTTTGCGTAAGGGAAAATTACAAATTTTCCGAACTAGAGAATTTACCCGAAGCGCAAGAGAAGAGGGAGCAATGTGGCCTGGATATGCAGACACCATGATTGGGCTCAAACGTCTCGACAATCTACAATATTGTGTTGAAACGACCCTGAAAGATGGCGTTCAGGGAGATCTAATTGAAACTGGTGTCTGGAGAGGAGGAGCGTGCATCTTCATGCGCGCCATTCTTTTAGCGCATGGAGTAACTGATCGAAAAGTATTTGTGGCCGATTCCTTTGAGGGATTACCAAAACCGGACACAGACCAGTACCCCGCAGACAAGGGTGATATTCATTATGTCCATAAATACCTTGCCGTATCTAAAGAGGATGTTGAAAATAACTTCAAAAAATATGACTTGTTGGATAATCAGGTGGTTTTTCTAAAGGGGTGGTTTAAAGACACTCTTCCCACAGCACCAATAGAAAAACTTTCGATCCTGCGCCTTGATGGAGATATGTATGGTTCAACTATGGAGGCACTGGAATCTTTGTATCCCAAATTATCAAAGGGAGGTTTTTGTATTATCGATGACTATGCGTTAAAGGGCTGCAAAATGGCCGTAGATGATTATCGAGCAAAGCACAATGTAGAAGCACATATGGAAGCCATAGACGCAACCGGTAGATATTGGAGAAAATATTAATCTTGTTTAAAAAACTCGCCCTCCGATAATTCACATTGAATGATCTTTTCGTAAATATGGTGAATTATTACCTATTTATAGATCTTCTACCATTGCACTAAATGAAGGTACTCGCAATTTGTTATTTAATTCTTTAACTGTAGTTAGAGTACGATTAAGTTTAGGTTCTGGATCTTCGATTATCTTACAATTAAGTTTAAACTTCTTCTGAAATGAAAGGAGTATTTGATGTTTTGAAACTACGTCCGAGAACACATGGTAAATCCCCGTCGTGGGATATAAATCACGATTCTGCATAATTTGATCGCATATTTTACCAAATTGTTCGGCTGTAATCCCATTCCAAAAATGATTAGAAAAACCCCTAATCTCCTTTCCCTCTTGTAGTAAAAACCACGCTAATAAGCCCCTAGCTCCCTCTAGCTCTTTTCCTATAATAGAGGTCCTGATAGTTAAACAGTCTGTTGGCTCCCCAATGCTTTTAGAAAGACCGTATAAATCATTCGGTGTTTTGTGAGAATCCTCACTATATGGCGCACCAGTGACACCATTAAATGCACAATCGGTGGTTATGTGGATTAATTTACTTCCCCACTCTCTAGCAAAAATATGCGGCAACACACCATTAACAAAAAGCATCAGGTCTTTACTCTCTACAGAATAATGGTTGGTTATACCTATAGCATTTATCGCGTAATCAAATGTTCCTAATTGATCCAAAAATCTACTTAGATAGTTTTCTGCATATCCCTTGTTAACTAGAAAGTCCTCATATACTTTCTCCGCATCAAATTCCAATACTTCGTGTTTGTCCATCCCACCATGGACACCATCTAACAACGTAAGCTTCTGCTTATCTCGCGCAGTTAAAACTAGGTCATATTTATCTTGCAAAACACTATATACATTATTCCCGAGCATCCCCGTAGCTCCTAGTATTACCACCCTGCTCATATATTTATTTGATATATCTTGCTACAAGCTCTTTTATTTCTTCCATTGAAAGTATCCTTTCTTTATTAGACGTATAGGCTTCTTTTGATTCTCCGCCTACGTCCTCCAAACTAATTACGACAAAGCCATTATCTATTTCTTTCATCCTCGTTGTCTCACTACTGGAAATAAGCATTTCATGTTGTTTTTCACCCACCATCCTACCTACAATTTTAATATCGTCAGAAAATGCTTTCGCTATATCAATTAATCTTGTAGCTGGAGATTTTTTAATATAGATATCTCCTTTCATTGGGCTATTAAGCGCCTTCACAATTAACTCCACTGCATCATTTACAGGAAGCATAAATCTAGTCATATCAGGATCAGTAACCCTAAGTGATTCCCCTCTTTTAGCTAAATCCATAAATAATGGCACGACGCTTCCCCTACTACCAAAAACATTCCCGTATCGCACGGCGTTGTAACCATAACTAATAAATATTTTCTCTTGCATGGCCTTGCTCATGCCATATGCATTTACTGGCTCCACACCCTTATCGCTTCCTATAACTACCGCCTTTTGTACTTCATGGTGGTATGCTGCTTCAGCCACATTCTCTGTTCCATGTACATTGGTTTTAAAAGCCTCTATGGGGTGTTTCTCACAAGCCTCAATCCTTTTCATGGCGGCTGCGTGGATTACTGCATCCACCCCCTTCATAGCCTTATAAACCGCATGATAGTCACGTACGTCTCCAATAACAAACTTGATATCCGGATATTTACGCTCCATATCTGCCTGCTTAAGCTCATCTCTAGAGAAACCAACAATATCCCATTCGTCATGGAATCGTTCCGCCAACGCGTGTCCTAAAGTTCCCGTAATGCCTGTGATTAAAACTTTCATACGTTCTTAATACACCTTTTGTTTGTGAGACACAATAAAGTTGACCATTTTATCTGACACGCTCCCTTCGTGATCATATGGAGATAGCCATTTTTTTGTACTTTGAAGTGCAGCGTCAACCGCCCTTAATATATCTTCTGATTTTCTAGTCCCAGATATTACTGTTGCCCCAACCTCTAAAACCTCTGGACGCTCTATGGCCTCCCTAATTACCACACTGGGCACCCTTAGAACCGTTCCTTCCTGAAGAGCTGTTCCACTGTCACTTATAATACATATTGCATCTTTCTCTAGGGCTACAAAGTCTAAAAATCCTAATGGCTCCACAATTTCTATATTGGCGGGCAATTGGATGTTAAGTGCTTCTAATTTCTTGGGGGTTCTTGGGTGTAGACTCCAGATAATCTTTTTCTTGTATTTATTAGCTACTTGCATCATGCCCTCAGCTATATTTCTTAATGATGTAGGATCATCTACGTTCTCTTCCCTGTGGGTTGTAGCCAAAAAATATTCTTTAGGCTGTAAGTCTAAACGTGCAACCACATCATTTTGATTTATCTTCTCCATATGATGTTGAAGCACCTCGATATAGGGATCCCCACTTATAAAGATCTTGGCCGGGTTGATGCCTTCTCTGATTAAATTCTCTCTTGGTTGAGATCTATAGGGGAAAAGCCAGGTACTAATGTGATCTATCATTTTACGGTTTAATTCCTCTGGAACTCTTGAATCAAAAGATCTGTTACCAGCCTCCATGTGTAACACTGGAATTCCCATACGGGCTGCAACTATAGCAGAAAGAGCACTATTAGTGTCCCCCAACACTAGGTATACATCTGGTCGTTCTTTTATTAGAACTTCTTCGCTGCGTTCAATAATATTAGCTATCTGTTTCCCCAGAGTATCGGCCTTAACATCTAAATAATAATCCGGCTCGCGAACGCCTAGCTCTTTGAAAAACACATCTTTGAGTTTGGGATCCCAATTCTGTCCTGTATGCACTAAAATGTGATCGATACCATCAAAAGCATCCAATTTCTGAATTACCAAGCTCATCTTGATGATTTCCGGCCTAGTCCCTAAAAAGGTAATTACCTTCATATGATCAGGTTAGTTATAGGGGAAAAAAGCGGACACATCAAGCACCACAAAAGAAGCGGTGCTATCCCTACATGGACAAGGACAGTCCCTCTTTGAGTCCATCTATAACTGATTTGATAGGTTCTTTAATAAAACCTTGCTCCAGTTGCCACTTGCTTGTCCTGTCGATCACTTCTTCCATTTTGATAGCCTGAGCTAAAGTATTTCTAAATCCTATCGTATCTTTAACTCTAATAAAGTAATGAAAATAGTTTTTATAGCTATCCCTTAGGTACACTAAGTCCCTAGGATTAACAAAACTACCCTCCTTTGAGAATAGAGTCTCTAGCCTGGATAAAGTTCCATCTTCACCAGTCCAATCCATAGGGCTAAAGACTACCAACCAAAAAAGTTCCGCTTTTAACCCATTGGGTTCCAATCTATATGCCGCATCTGTTATGCTTTTTGCCTCATCAAATTTACCCTGAAGAATTAGATTATTAGCTAGATAATAATACATCTCCTGTCTTCTAGGAGAAATTTCAACCATTCTCCTCAGTACTTTTTCTCCCTCTTCTAGCGTGGCGGAATTTTTCTCCTGTCTTCCTAATTGCGTATATGCATATCCTAGAGCCGCTACTGAACTGGGTTTAGTTTGATTGTTATCTATATATTCCCTTTGTAGACCCATAAGCTCAATCTCCATATTCCTTACTCTCTCCACGTCCAAACTGTTGCCCAACGAAGACATTAATCTTGTCCTTACTTCTTCCTGAATATAGTTGTAGGGATATATCATGTCGTGCAATCTATTCTCAAATAGAACAGGGTCACCCATCTTCGGCACAGTAACTGCTAGGGTCATTTGTCTAAATGGGATAAATACTAGCAGCACAACTGCTGCACTGGTCAAAGAAGCTAGAGCAAATGTCCCTATAAGATAACTCTTACCCACGTCTCTAAAATCGTTGCCTCGTTGATCATCATAACCAAACTTGGTCCCCATATACCCAATAAACATATATATAGGGATATACATTGATATTTGATCAAAAATAAACAAACCCTGAACTAAGTATGCAGTGACAAAAAACAGTGCTCCCAAACCTAATAATACAAATTTATTATTATGTTCCCCACTCTCGCCGCGCATATTTTTGAAAATAGATTTCAAAATTGTAAACCAGAGCAGCAAATAGGCTATGAGTCCGAGTACTCCATTCATTACTAGCACATCCATTACAGTATTGTGGGCCCTATCAAACCAAGTGCCTTCGTAACGTTGAATTGAAGGATCATAAAAATTTTCATAGGCAATGCTGAAATTATCCATACCCCAACCAAACAGCGATCTCACTATACCCACGTTGGTTGGATTTACACTGTTTATGCTAACTACCGTATTGATAATCCTCGTTTGCGTAGTCCGATCTGTATCTGAGATCTTAGCTAACCTGTCCAACATGGGAACTGATTGCCAGATTGTATTAGATCGGGTTGAAACAAAA
>Ga0075762_135_pt1 | contig 11332 bp, 7 predicted proteins | sample RifGroC1_FD_67829 | JGI IMG/M metagenome (GOLD analysis project Ga0075762, IMG submission 67829) | Microgenomates bacterium GW2011_GWC1_37_8 | reverse complement strand
ATGGGATTGGTCACTTGCTACACGAAGAGCCACAAATTCCCGCTTGGGGGGAACCGAAGACTGGGATGAAATTGACTGAGGGGATGGTGTTGTGTGTGGAGGCGCAAGTGATTGCTGGTAACAGTGATGTCTATACGGCTGCTGATGGTTGGTCAGTGAAGACCCGTGATGGGAGTAAGGCGGTGATGTTTGAATACATGGTGGTGGTGGGGAAAAAACAGCCGATTTTCTTGACGCCGACCACTGCTTGGCCACTGACTGTCTAATATTCACCCTCTTTTCTTCTTGGGAAAGTGGTGTATAATTATACACCTCTCATGGTGAAGAAATCCCCACGTCAAACTGCTTCCCGCAGGAGTGTAACCAGTAAAAAGCGACCGAAGAAATCGGTTCGTCAAACGTCATCTAAACGAAAAGCAGTCAAGAAAACTGTGAAAAAAGTTTCTCGGTCAACCAAGCAATCAGCCAAAAGACCAACTCAAAAAATGGTGAAAAAGACTGTCCGCAAACCTACCAAACCTACCAAACAAACCAAGCCAACCAAGGTTGAGCCGTTTATCATTCGTTCTCAGCAGGAGGAAAAACCCCTGCCAAAAATGACTGGCGAGCAGGTTGAGGCGCTTTTCAAAAAAGCCAAAAAGCAAGGCTTTGTGACTCAAGAGGAGATCTTGGATGTGTTTGTCGAGCCGGAGCTTTATTTGGAGCAGTTGGATGACTTTTATAGTCGAATTGTTGAGGCACAAATTGACGTTTTTGAAGCTGTTTCAGAGGAGAAAGAAGAAGAGAGTGATGATGAGCTACAGCAGGAGTTAGATCTATTGGCCGGTCTGAAAAACACTGGTGTGGCTGACCCGGTCCGCATGTACCTCAAGGAGATTGGCCGGATTCCGCTTTTAACCCGTGAACAAGAAATTAGGTTGGCCCAAAGTGTGGAGGCCGGCGACATGAAGGCGAAAAAGGGCTTGATCGATGCCAACCTCCGGTTGGTGGTGTCGATCGCCAAGAAATACATCGGTCGGGGTATGACCTTCCTGGATCTGATTCAAGAGGGCAACAAGGGTCTCATTCGCGCGGTCGAGAAATTCGACTGGACGAAGGGTTTTAAGTTCAGTACCTACGCCACAGCCCGCGCCATTCGGATTCCGGTCCACATGGTCGAGACGATCAATAAACTAATGCGGACCAGCCGCCGGTTGATGCAAGACTTGGGTCGTGAGCCAACTCCTGAGGAAATTGGTAAACGGATGGAGAACATGGACCCGGATAAGGTTCGTGAAATTCTGAAAATTTCCCAAAATACCACTTCACTGGAGACGCCGGTGGGCGATGGAGAAGATGACAGTATTCTCGGGGACTTTATTGCCGATGAAAAACAGGTTTCCCCGTATGAGGCTACCAGCAAACAGATGCTGCGGGAGAACATCGAAGAAGTCTTGGGTGCGCTTTCAGACCGTGAGGCCAGGGTACTGCGCATGCGGTTTGGGCTGCAGGGTAATAAAACGATGACCTTGGAAGAGGTGGGTAAAAAATTCGGGGTCACCCGTGAGCGAATTCGTCAAATTGAGGCCAAGGCGCTGCGGAAGCTCAAACACCCTAGTCGACGCAAAAAACTGCAGGATTTCCTCGAGTAATGGTCTGATAGTTCCCACCAAAATTTCACTTGCCAATTTCATTTTCGGTTGTTACGCTTCATGTTAAGGCCGTCAGTGACACTATTAGTATGATTACCAAACAAGATTCTCTCCAACTGCAAAAAGACTTTAAAAAAGTTTTTGTTACGAAAGCGGAAATGAATGCCCGATTCGACAAGATGGACGTGCGATTTGACAAAATAGATACCCGTCTCGATAAGATGGACGCGCGGTTTGATAAAATTAACGCTCGGTTTGACAAGATGGATAAGGATAACGAGGAACAAACCCTGAGTTTAGCTCAGACGTTTAATCAAATAAATGACAGATTTATCGCCATTGAGAAGAGATTGGATATGATTGAAGAGATTTTGCGAAGAATGGATGACCGGCAAAGCAAGATGGAGGAGTTTATGAAAGTCATGTCGCTTAAACTCCTCAATCATGATGGTCGGATTGTCACTCTGGAATCAAAAATCCTCTTGAGTTAGGTATAATAGGGCATTCGATCCCCTGTAGCTCAATGGCAGAGCAGGTCGCTGTTAACGACAAGGTTGGCGGTTCGAGTCCACCCGGGGGAGCCAAAGTTGATTATCGGTATGATTTAAGATTGTGTCGAATGGTTTTATCGCTTCATATCGCACTGTTTTACCCTCTACCCTAAGGTTCGATAGTACGAGCTTGATTAACTGTCGTTTTTCCTCAACTTCCGAACTCTTGAACAAATCATAAGCTCGGTTTACTAGCTCCAGTAGGCATTTGCTCGAGATGTAATAGTTATCCTCGGCTTCTTGAAGCATACCGAGTTGAGAGTCTAGCCCAGCTATTTGTTCACGGAATGATTGATAGAACTTGTCATACTCATCGTCAGTAATACGCCCCTTCAGTTTATCAAGGTAAAGATTGTCCATCATTTTAGTAACGCTTTTGTGTTCTGCTGTTAATTTATCGTATTGTTTGTTTTGAAAGTCCATTTTGTCTTGATGAACATTGTTTAGATTTACCACTACCTGCTCTAAAACCCAGTCGGGGATTTGTAATCGCTTAAATATACTTCCTATTTGCTCGGTTATATTTTCTTCCCGTAACCATTCAGCCCCGTGTTTGCCGTTATACTGCGTACAGTGGTAATAAACGTGTCCTTTGTGCTTTTCTGGGGTTACAGCGAGCCCACAATGACCGCATCGTAGTAAGCCCCGATAAGGGTAAGGCTTTCCAGCATATCTAGTTTTTTTCTTATTAAAACCTGCCTTGATTTGCTGTACCTGGTCATATAAAGTTTTTGCAATAATCGCTGGATACTTATGTTTATATTGCTTATTTTTCCAGGTCATTATTCCGTAATAGAAAGCGTTTTTGAGAATTTTATCTATCCAACCGTGGGACCACTCAACTGAATATTCGTTTTTTATTTTTGTGCGTAATAAATCCATCGAGAAACTACCAGTCGCATACCACTCATAAGCTTTTTGAACTACCCGTGATGCAAATTCATCTATAACTATTTCTGTTTTGTCCTTGTTTATTGGTTCTCTTTTGTAACCATAAGGTGGTCGGGCTGGATATGTGCCCATTCTAAGCATTTGTTCTTGAGCTCGTTTTACGTTATCGCTGATTGCGTCTGAGTAGTACTTGGCTAACCCAAGGCTGATACTGAAATTAAACTTTTCGACTGCGGATAGCTGGCTATTGATGACTTGTCCATCAGATACAAAATGTATTTCAATTTCATCTCTGAGAGCTTTTTCATAAAGGATGGAAACTCTTTTATCAAATATGTTACGAGATAGGCGATCAACCTTATCAAATCCAATGGCTATTTTTTCTTTCTGTGAGAGGATGAAATCAAGAATACCATCAAAGTCATCCCTCTTATTCTTGTATGCACTTTCATCAAAACTGAACTCCTTTATAATTGGGTACCCTTTATTTTGAAAATATTTTCTTAGTCGCGCAGTTTGGGCTGGTAGAGAGTTACCAGCATCTTTTTGTTCTTCTGTGCTAACTCGTGAAGTTATAATTGCTTTCATGATTTTTGCCAATGACTTTCAATATAGGATTGTGCCTCGCTCATGCTTAAAGAGCTAGTGTTATTGCCAGTTCTCACATATAGCTCTTCACTGCCTTGCGATTTTACATAGACTGGATTATCGGATTTTAGAACAGTAATAAGACAAACATCTTTCCCTTCGATCATTTCGAAAATCGTACTGAAGTAACGCACTCGATCGGCGCCCATAGTTTCCTTTACAAGCTGAACTAAATGATTTTCAAACTCATCTCTATTTCCGTTACTCAAAGTCATATAATCTTGTTCTAGTCCAAAGATGCTCCCACCGTCCTCAACACCAATAATGAGTTGTCCACCTTCAGCATTCATGTATCCAGCAATCGTTTTAAGAATTACCTTTTCCAAGTCTTTGTTTGTTTTTCCTTGTCTAACATCCCATCTTAAAGTTGATTTAAATTCAAGTTTTTGGCTTTCACCTTTCTTGATGAGCTTGCCAATATCTTCATTTTCCAACTTTCGATAGATACGAGGCATAAGATACTGTTCAAGTTTGTCTCGGAGTTTTGGATCATTTATGAATTTCATGACCAACTCTTCATTGCGATCCATTCTTTCAACTAGAATATTGATAAGTTCTTCATTGAGCGGATATTTGAATGCGTCTTTTGGATTGACTTTGGCTTGATTCATTAAAGCCTCGTTGTTGTAAATGTCTTGCTCTATTTGGTCGATAAAAAGCTTATCTGCTTCTGTAAACTCAGTACCGAGTTTGTCATTGAGTATTTTGATAATTTCAGAAAGAATGGATTTGTCTTCGGTCTCGTAATCTATCGTGCCTGCGTCTTGCAGGGTAGCGAGCTCAACGGTACCTAGTTTCTCTGGGGTAATACTTCCTTCCTGAATTTTTTGCAGTTTGTAATATTGCAGAGCAATCTCGTCATTAAGATCAAACCGTTCGACCGGGTCCTTGGGGAGAGCATTTCTCAGTAAACGTCCAAATACATACAGTTTTTCAAGATCTGAGTCGCTAAAAGGCATTACTTGTGAAAGAAATACATACGCTCTAATAAAAGCGGTGAGTTGCTTCTTGAAATCTTCCTGTTTATCCTTTTCTTGCGTTTTGTATCGATCAATAGCTGGGGTGATAATGACATATAGTTTTTGTTGATCTGCTTTTGTTTGGTATCCAGAGAAGAAAACTTTTGCAAATGACTCTACTTCAGAGAGCCAGAAAACCTTGGAGTCGATCAGACTATTTTTAAGGTCGTATAAATGATTTGGATCGGTTGACTCATCGATTGAAGTATTCTCATAGTAAGGCTGAAACGCTTCAAGAATTTCACTTGGTTCATTTACAAAATCCAAGATAAACGTATCTTCTTTGCCAGGGTGAGTGCGATTGAGTCGTGAAAGGGTTTGGACTGCTTTTACTCCAGATAACTTTTTATCTACAAACATAGTGTGGAGCAATGGTTCATCGTAACCAGTTTGGTATTTATCAGCTACAAGTAAGATACGATACTCATCAGTAGCAAACTTTTTTGGTAATTCCTTTTCACCGAAACCATTTAGCTGAGGTTCAGTGACTTTTTCATCAGTGTCTGGGTCTTTAAGCGCCCCAGAAAAGGCAACCAGCACTCGAATATCGGTGTAGGCTTTTTCTTTCAAGTAGCGGTTAAATTCCTGATAGTAACGATAGGCGTGTAGGCGAGAGCTGGTCACAACCATTGCTTTTGCTTTACCACCAATTTTCTTCATTGTTATGTTGCGAAAATGCTCAGCAATAACCTCTGTTTTTTGAGCAAGATTGTGAGGATGCAGAGACAAGAATCTAGCTATGGCTTGATTGGCTTTTTTCTTATCAAGTTCTGGGTCGTCTTCAATTTTTTTAGTAATTCTGAAGTATGTTTTGTAAGTGGCGTAGCCTTTGAGCACATCAAGAATAAATCCTTCTTCAATTGCTTGTCGCATGGAATACAGATGAAAGGGTACAGGCTTACCTTCTACATTTGAAACACCAAAGACTTCGAGCGTTTTGGCTTTGGGTGTGGCTGTGAAAGCGTAGAAGCTCAGGTTGTCTTGCTTGCCTCGTGCCGTCATGGATTGTCGAATATTATCTTCAACCGTTTCATCATCAGTAGTGTCTTCATTTTCTGCTTCCTCGAGAGTGTTAGCAGTCAACACTTGTTTCATCTGTTTGGCAGTTTCACCACCTTGTGAGCTGTGTGCTTCGTCAATAATTACCGCATACTTACTGGCTTGAAACTCACCGATTTGATCAAGCACAAAGGGAAATTTTTGTACCGTAGTGATTATGATCTTAACGCCTGCTCTTAGTGCATCTGCAAGCTGGTTAGAATCTTTATCAATTCTCTTAACGACACCTTGCTTGTGATCAAATTGGTAGATAGTATCTTGTAACTGTTTATCCAAGACAATCCTATCGGTGACTACTATGACTGACTTGAAAACTGGTTCGTTTTGATCGTCATGCAAACTTGAAAGGCGATACGCCAACCATGCAATGGAATTACTCTTGCCACTTCCTGCGCTATGCTGAATTAGGTAGTTCTTACCAACACCCTTTGCTTTGGTATCATGAGTAAGCTTGCGGACTACATCGAGTTGATGATAACGAGGGAAGATGATTGTTTCTTTTGTTTTGATTTTTCCACTAACTCGAATTTCTTGTTGCTCAAAGTGAATGAATTTTTGCAAAATATCCATCCAACTATCTTTGCTCCAAACTTCCTTCCATAAATAATCAGTTTTGTAACCTTGCTCATTAGGTGGATTGCCTGCTCCGTTTTGGTAGCCCTTATTAAAGGGTAAAAAGGATGTGTCCTCACCTTTTAAGTGAGTAGTCATGGAAACCTCATTTGGATCAACGGCAAAGTGGACTAAAGCTCTCTTCTTAAATTGAAACAACATTTCGTTGGTATCTCGTGTGTAGATGAATTGTCTTTCAGCATTACTTTTATCTTGTCCTGTAAAAGGATTTTTCAGCTCTACTGTAGCTACAGGAAGTCCATTCAGAAAGAGCACTAAGTCAACTGCTAAATCTGGATTCTTGACACTAAAATGAACTTGGCGAGTTACGCTCAGGATGTTTTTTTGGTACAACTCAAGTGTTTCAGGGTTGAGATACGACTCAGGCTTGAAGTAAGCAAGATCTAGGTGAATACCATGATCATCAATACCTTCACGAAGCACTTTGAGCATACCCTTTTTCTCTAGCTCACGCACTAATCTAGAAATGATTTTGTCTTCAAGCTGATCCTGATGAATATCAGAGAGCATTTGCCATTTTTCTGGCTGGGTATCGCATAGGAATGAGAGTAGGGTGGTTGTATCAAGAGCAAGTTGTGGGTCGAAATTATTAGCATTGCCTTGAACATATTCAGATTGGTTGATTAAGCTATCGACGATATTTGATTCGAATGTTTCTTCGTTATAAATGTTGCTCATAGTATTTGATCCTTAATAAATTCTTCTGGGATTGGTTCATCACGAACATCGATTTTTCCAGTAACAGCACTTGAGATGAGTGTTTGGCGGTATTCTCGAAGCAGGAGGTTTTGGGATATTAATGTATTTTTCTTGTTTTCAATTTTTTCTACATATCCATCTAGATATTGAGCTATTTTTACTAGCTCTTCTTCTGAAGGACTTAACAATGGTAGCCATTTTAATTCAGAGAAATTCAAGGTTTGCCTTACACCATTTCCAAGTCCATAAAGCACTTTACCTATATCATAAGAATGAAGTAGATAGTAATAGTATTGGGAATTAGATAGCTGATTTTTTGGGACAAGCCCAATATATGCTGAGGTTATAATTCCATGTTCTTTTGAAAGTCCAACTCTCAAACTTTTTTTATCATTTTGAAGGTCAGTTAGTCTTAAAATAATGTATCCCGAAGCTACTACTTGATAGCCCTGAAATGAACTTGGCAGTAATCCAAAGTTATTTTCAACATTTCTTTTAATAATTCTTCCATAACTTAATGACAATACATTCTTTTCATTTTGGTTAATATTTTTGGTTTTGTTGTTTGAAAAGATTGCAAAAAGTGGTTTTATTTCCCAATGCTCAGGAACTTTCCCAATCCACTCAATGCCACTGTCTTTCATTTTGACCGTAGGATCGAGACCTTTAGTGACTACCTGATTGATGGTGGCTTGTTTTTTTTCTTCAAGGAGCTGGATGAGTTGTTTGTTTTTAGAGATGAGGTTGTCTATGAGGAAGATCTTATAGTTTAGGTATGAAGCAATTTTCTTCTGCATACTTGTATCGACTGAAATTGGAATGTATAAATTAGAAATAGTGTCTGAATTTAAATTTGCCAGCCCTGTGGTCGTATTTGAGAATATTTGATACTGCACTCTTGATATTTGTGAATTTAAATACCAATAACCAAATTGGCTGTTCATTTTAGTGTTTGGTCTTATTCTTTGCATAAAGTTTGAGTAGCACGTTATTTCAGAGGTAATTCTCTTATCAACTACAGCGGTTTTTCCAATATGTAATTCGCTTCCGCTTGATTTAGTAATAATTAAATCACCTATTTCTACTTTACTTTTTCTTATTTCAGCATCTGAGAGATCACGATAAGCAGAATCCTTCAAATTATTCCATTTACCATCGACGGATATTTCTGTAGACCTTAGTACTCTAGTTCCATTTTCCATGGGATCATTTCCCCATACTCCACCATCATTAGAAGTAATGAGCCACTTGAGTTTGCTTAGATACCAATCTTGAGGGATTTCTCCAATCCAAGTTATGCCAGTTTGTTTGTATTTTGAATATGGCTTCATGAGAGTATTTCTTTTAATAACCCATCACTTTCTTTTTCAAGTTCAAGAATGTCTTTCGTTATTTCCTCGAGTGAACGGAGGGGCTTATATTCATAAAAGTGTTTGGTGAAGTTTATTTCATACCCAACTTTGGTTTGGCTCTCATCAATCCAGGCATCTGGAACGTGGGGTTTTACCTCACGTTCAAAATACTCATGAATATCCTCTTTGAGTGGCACATTTTCTCTATCTCTCAGGCTAGTATCAGGCTTGGGGTTACCGCCCTTATCAGTGATTATTTTTCCATTTTTATCTATTTGAGGTCTTTCGATAGCAATCTGATTGTATCCAAAATCTTCATTATCAAAAATCTTTGAGAATTTTCCTGACTTGATCTCACCATGCATTTCAACAATCTTGGCTATGTCTTCATCGGCAATTTCATGACGTTTGTTTCCCAAGCTCTTGCTCATCTTTTTGTAGAAATTAACTGCGTTAATTAGTTGAATTTTGCCTTTTCTTTCATTTGATTTACGATTGGTTAAGATCCAAATGTAGGTAGAGATTCCAGTGTTGTAAAAAAGTTGATCGGGAAGAGCAATGATCGCTTCTAAAAGGTCGTTTTCAATGATCCATTTACGAATGTCAGATGGACCACTTCCAGCACTTCCAGTAAACAGAGGTGAGCCGTTGAAGACGATTGATAATCTGCTCCCGCCATTAGACGGCTTCATCTTCGCAAGCATGGTTTGAAGGAATAAAAGAGAGCCATCGCTGATGCTTGGTAAGCCTGCTCCAAAACGTCCGCCATAACCAAGATCTTCATGTTCGGAAACAACTTCTTTTTGAGCTTTATTCCACTTCACTCCAAAGGGAGGGTTGGAGAGCATATAGTCGAACTGTACATTAGATAGTTTATCATCACGCAGGGTATCTCCAAAACGGATATGCTCTGCATTGTGACCAGTAACCATCATGTCTGATTTACAAATAGCATAAGACTCGGGATTAATTTCTTGCCCGAATAATTCAAGCCGTGCATCTGGGTTTAACTCTTGGAGGTAATCTTCTGCAACGGTTAACATACCACCAGTTCCACAAGCTGGGTCGTAGATTGTTTTGACAATACTTTTCTTAGATAGAATTTCATTATCGTTTGTGAAAAGTAGGTTAACCATTAAACGAATGACTTCTCTTGGGGTAAAGTGTTCTCCTGCCGTCTCATTTGAGGATTCGGCGAACTTCCGAATTAACTCTTCAAAGATGTATCCCATTTCCAAATTAGTAACTTTTTTTGGGTTAAGATCAATTTCTTGGAATTTTTTAACTACTTGATAGAGCAAATCTGCCTTATCGAGCTTGATAATTTGTTTATCAAACTCAAAGTTTTCTATGATATCTCTAGCATCCTTTGAAAAACCATTTAGATAGTTGCGAAGATTTGGGGCGATATTGCTTGGGTCAGCAATTAGTTTATTGAAATCAAATTGACTATGATTGTGAAACTTTCTGCCTGCAATCTTGTTCAATAGAATATCTGGATCATCAATCTGTTTGTCCTTGATAGACCCGTACTGTTTTAGAACTATTTCTTTTGTATCCTCCAAGTCACAGTCAAGTCTACGAAGCACAGTAAGTGGCAAAATAACTTTGCCATAATCTGATTGCTTATAATCACCACGGAGCAGATCAGCCACGCTCCAGATAAAGTTTGCGTATTGTGAGATATTAAGTTTCATTAATTTTTCCTTTCAGATAGAAAAGACTCTAAGTCGTGCTTGGATATTCGATGTTGTTTACCCGCCTTAACAGCGTGTAATTTTTTTGCCTGCACCCATCTATAAACAGTTAGATAGGCTACTTTTAGCATTTTGGAGATTTCTTTAATGGAGTAATATTGCTCTTCTATCATATTAGTTATATTTATCATTATTTAACATTGTATCTTGAAAATCAACTAGTTTTAGTGGTTCAAAATTGGTCAAATGCTCACGAATTACTTCAAGTGGGCTTTTGGAAGGGGGCAATTTGACGGTTTTTGCCTCTGCAATGAGTCTATACCAACTCCTTTGACTGTATCCACTAAACATAGTTCTAAGCTCACGAGGCGTTATATCGTTGAAAATTTGTTTTAGTCCATAGAGCTGTACGGTTTTTTTTAGTCCAAGGCGAGAATTATTAATAATAAGGTCTGCCAATAAGGATTTTGGACTTGTTGGTTTGTAATCAAATAGCGGTAGTCGTTTACTTTCAACTTCATCGAGATAATGTAGTAAGACTTGTTGAGAAATGCTTGGGCTAAAAAGGTTCTTATAAGTAAGCTCTGATTGAATGCCAAGCGTGCGGAATAACTGCTTTATTTTCTGCCGTTTATTGAGCCGTACTTCCATTCGTAAGACCTCTAGCTGTTTTCTTTTCTCAAATGTATCAAAAAGGCTAAGTTGTAAGGCATTATCTCTTTCTACCGCTCGTTTCTCACTTTTCTTTGCCATTTCGAGGTCTTTTATCTTATCGTAAAAAGCTACTTCATATGAGTTGGCATGCCATTTGTAGCTGTGTCCATCATTGCGGTAGTCTGTTTGGTTTATATCGAGTGAAAGTTTTATATTTGCTTCATTAATCTTGCTAATAAGGTAATGAGGTGTAGACCCATCTGTTAGAGGTATATTTTTAGAATAATGAATAGCTGACACTGGTGCATTAAGTAAAAATTTTTCCCAAACCATCACGCCCATATCTTTAAGACGGGATTTTAATAGTTTGGTAACAGGATCAAAGTCGTCAATCGACAACTCGTCAAAATTATTGCCAAAAAGCAGTTTAGGCAGAGATAATTCTATTTTAAGTGTTGCTTCGCGCCTGCCTGTGTGGTTAAAACGGTTCGTTAAGGT
>Ga0075762_150_pt1 | contig 11880 bp, 7 predicted proteins | sample RifGroC1_FD_67829 | JGI IMG/M metagenome (GOLD analysis project Ga0075762, IMG submission 67829) | Microgenomates bacterium GW2011_GWC1_37_8 | reverse complement strand
TAGAGTTAAAATATCCCCCCAAGTTGTAATTTCGGTTCAATCAGCTCTCCCCAAAATAATAGGGGCTGCAATTCTTGCCACGTTCTCTTATGCAATTGCCGGCTTTTTGATAGATTTTATGTATGTAGTCATAGGCCTCATCGCCGCCATACTGCAACAATCGGAACTTTTCCGAGAAGACTGGCAAGGCATGTATGCTGCAATATCGGGTGGGTTTCCCTTGGGTGTATTTGGATTGATGGTTGTTTATCTTCTTCTTTTTGGATCAGCAGGTGGAGCCGCCTTTCAGGATCTTCTCACGCTTCTTGAACAACTTTTCGGGGGTGGTTTTGTCATGTCATTCATTTGGATGATCATATTTATTATCGCCATAATAGTATTGCTTATCGTATTTATTAAAATAATGTGGGTTCTCGTAAAGTCTTTTGTGATGCTGCTTCTACTTATTGCCGCAGGTCCTTTGTATATTCTCGGTGGTGCAATAGGTATGGGAGGAATTGGGGGCTGGTTAAAAGCAATGCTTGGAAACTTAACTGTTTATCCTGCAGTAGGTACCATGTTTGCGTTAGCATTTTTATTTCTCGCATCAGCATTTCCTGATGCATTGTTGACAGATGAAATTGTGGGTCTTATACCTTTTCAGCCAATCCGTGATGCCATGGGGGGTTCTGGATGGGCGCCTCCTTATGTAATGATCAGTAGCGATTTAAGACTGATCTGGCTTTTTGCAAGCCTTGTTATAGTTACACTTATCCCGAATGTTGCAAGCATAATCAAGAGTGCTGTTTCCGGTAGACCGTTTGCTTATGGAGCAGCAATTGGTGCACCAATAACCGCAGCCGCTGGTGTTGCCTGGTCACCATTTGGTTCACAAGTCGCCGCAACCAGAGAAGCCTGGTCAAAAGCTAGAGGAACAAATATTTACACTGCAATTTCAGAAGGTAAGTTCGGTCAAGCACTAAGATCTATTAGGGGTGGCTAACCAGCTTTATCTTAGCTCATCGCCAAAAGTATACCCAAACGCTCTCTTAAGAAACTCGACAAATCCTTGCCCCATCATAGCCCCCCTGTTCTGCTTAAAATCATTCCAGAGGACACTTATCTCAACCATTCTATCTAATATAAACCTATTACTCGTCCCTAGGTGCTTTGTCAGTAAAATACTTCTTGTTTCCCCATCTATCATTCCGTTTCTCACTAAAGTATTTATCCATTTTCTAATCTCTGCCGTACGGGCATAACCCGTGAGAGGATTTCCTAACCAGTTCTCTGCTTCATCAGATTTTAACCATTCTAAAGACCTGTCATACTTATCTATCTGCCAGGCTTCCAGTTGTGATACATTTACCTTTTTCCCGGTTCCTCTTATTTCATAACCAAAATTTCCATTTTCATCTTTATATGGCCCAGTTCCCATATAAGTCCCAAGGGTTTCTATTTTAGCCATACCATCGGTGGTCATTCTATGAGTATAACTATCCGGACCCCACATGAATTTTCTTGCATCGTCAGCTTCTTTAAAATAAGTTCCCCTTATAGCCGGCTGACCTTCTTTAGAATTCAGTCCATTTATGATTAACTCGTCCCACAATTTTTCACTTCCCCAATCTAAATTTTCAAGGCTCAAAAAGCTTCCGTTATGATCTTTCAATTTTTTATTTTTAATACCAACTTTTTCCAACTGATCATCCGTCGCCGAATCTAAATACGAAGTCATAATGTCTACATACTCAAGACTAAGAAGATCCTCCTTATATGATCCTCGAGTGGGATCAAAAAATTCTTTTGAATTTCTCATCAAGAAATTATTCGAAAGAGCCTCGCCAAAATTCAAAATTCTATCTGCATAAAAATCAACCGTTCCGTTCAATTGTGCTTCACGGCTGACGCGGAACAACACACTTGAAAGACCGCCTGCATATTTTCTTGCCCACAATCTGTCTCTGTACATTCTTTCTTTTTTGTCTCCCACTTTTTTGTTTTCTTTTTTTATAAAATTACTAATTAATTCGGACTGAGAATAACTCCCTACTGGAACAGGGTTTCCATCTTTATCTTTAATTATCTCAATATTCTTTCCGTTAATTTTTTTTCTGTAGACCCGGTTTCCATCCGCATCAGTTACCAATTCACCTAACTTATAAAAAAATCCGTTCTCATTGTCGTTGCTTTTCACGCCCTTTGTTGTATCCGCCTCATTCCATTTCCCTTCATTTCCGATATAAGAACCATTAAGACCCTCGTCATAAACGGAACCTCCGTATCTATAGTAATCAATGAGGTATTGTTGCTTGGTTTTGATTTCATCTCCTAAATCTTTAAGTTCATCTGTCATTTCTTTTTTTTGTAGCGGGCTTAATTTCTTTAAATTATGTGTCTTTTTATAGTCTTCTTCCTTTGCCAAATATAGACGTCTGTATTTAATTTTCTTTTCCCTGATAATCCTCATCATTCTTTCATAATTTTTCAATTCTAACGCAACATGATTTTCTAATTTATACTCACCAGTTTTCTTATCAATTACTCTATCGCCCTTCTCGTCATATACGTATGATTTAACAATCTCGTCCCTGAAAAAATCAGCTAGTGTAGAAGTATTTATTTTCCCTAATTCTGCCAATACCACATCTGGAGGAGAAAAACTTTCCACTCTTTTCAATCGATGTAAAATTCTCCGCTTCTCAAGCATATCTACGAGTTCTTCACCGTAATCGCGGGTGCCTTCGGTAAGCGCAAAATTATTCGCGTAGAGCGATAAGTATCTGTAAACGTCAGGCTGTTCTTCAAATGCCAATTCTTTTGACTCCATATTAATTAAGTGCTCTCTCAACCAATCTCTGACCATTGTTTGATAGACCGGGTTCGTTTCATTCCAATCTCTTCCATCCACTTGTCCTGTTTTTACTTCTCTACCTTCTAAAGTTTCTGTCCTTGTTGTGTCTTTGTATTCCTGCTGATATCTATCCGACAGTTGTTTCCTCATTCTCTCTAGTGTTGGGTTTTTTAAACTTTCTGGGATATTTTGTGATTGTTCAAGCGTTTCTAAAAACTCCGCTGTCACCATTCTGTTATCAAGAATAAACTTATTTTCATTTTCGATTGCTCCGTATAACTTATTTAAAAGATCATTAAACTCGATAGCATTTTCATTCAACGATTTTTCCGTCGCATCGATCTTTTTCTGCATTGCCTCTGCAGCACTGGCATCACCTACGCCGCTAAATTTATCTACTAATTGATACATTGCTATTCTCTGAGAATTTAAAACCATAGTCATTTGTCCGAGAGCTTGCATTCCTTGTATTCTGTGTAACATGCTTTCAGCTAATATTGACTTTAGTAATTTCACTTCTTCGGCGTCTTCTTCTTTTGGCTGCAAAAATTCTATCTCCGGTTTACTAGCACCTATGTCCTTATAATCTATGGGTCTTGCTTCTTGCGGAGCCTGTTCTGCGGGTACATTAGGTTTTCCCTCGGAGGAAGCTTCACTTTTATTCTTGTCTTTATCTTTCCCGGTATCCGGAGGTTGTGTCCCCCCACCTTCAAGATCTTCTGGCATATGTATATTTTAACACCAACATACATTTTTTAATACAAAAGCTAGGATTGTGAAAAAAGGATGGAGTTGAATTTATAGCTTCACGTTGTACGCTGAAGCTATAGAGCAAAGAATAAAGTACAAACAACAAAGATAATTTCCAGAAAGGTAAAAGGTAAAATAGGACGCTATACAAGTTTTTCTTTGACAAAATTCAATACCTTATCCGCCATTTCAAGAGCTTCTTGAGCGTATTCTTTCTTGTTAAACTTTTCGACATCTCCAACATCCGGATATCTGGTTTCTAGGTAGTAAGGATTTAGCTTAGAAGTATATTTCTCGATAGTACAAAATTCCTTTTCAACTTTTACACAAGCAATTAAAAGTTCAGTTAAATTGTGTGTTTTTGTTCTTATATTGTAAGAGTATAGAAATCCTTTTAAAGATTTTTCGGCGATTTGTTGACACAAAAAACATACACCCGAGAAAAAATCATCCCTAAAACTGGCCTTTGCCCATAATAAATCCTGCTCGGCTTTATTAATCCATTCAAGCGCAAATTCTTTAACGTTCGGTTTCATGAAGTATATACCAACTTACCTTTAGCTACATCTGATATAAAAGGATCGCCTTTTGACAATCGATATTCAAAAATATTCTTCTCTACTACATGAATATCTGGGCTTAAGTCGTATGGATAGCCGCTATTGAAAAGCCTCGATTCAATTTTTTGCCTAATTTTCAAGGTATCTACTCCTTTTTTAACTACCATCATTAAATCAATGTCGCTATCGCTTTTTGCATTTCCCCACACCCATGAACCGTATACATAAACTTTCTCCGGGTTAAACTCTTTAACAATATTTACCAGTTGTTTTAGTCTTTGTTCGTATTTAGTCATAAATTAATTATAATTATATCACGCACAATTTGTGAAAAAAGGTTGGAGTTGAATTTATAGCTTCACGAGGTAGAGTTAGAGTATAAGTGTATAAAAGTATAAGAGCATGAGTTATACAGATAAAAATGCTGTTTATGGTTACAACAAACTATTTGTTTACCAGAAATCTTTAGACTTGGTTATTGAAACTTACAAAATAACAAAACTTTTTCCTAAAGAAGAGCGATTTGTGTTAGTTCCACAGATGCGACGAGCATCATTGTCTATCGTCGCAAATATCGTAGAAGGATATTCCAAATCGTCAAGAAAAGAACTAGTAAGATTTTTAGATATAAGTAAAGGTTCGATAAATGAGCTTGAAATTTATTATCTTATCGCTTTTAAGTTAAATTATTTTGATAAAATGAAATTTGAAAAAGTTAGCATGTTAATCCTTGAAACTAAAAAATTACTTTATAGTTATCAAAAGAGCCTGAGAGTATCAGATAATTAACTTATACCCTTACACCCTCATGCTCTTAAACTCTGTTTATGGAACAACAACATCCGATACCGCAACAAATATCAGCCTACCAGTTCAGGCTGGTAGGAGATATGACCCTGAAGCAGTTCTTTCAGGTTGCAGGGGGTGCTTTGATCGCTCTTCTTATTTACTCGTCAAGCTTTGCATCATATATCAAGTGGCCTTTAATATTCTTTTCCTTTTTAATGGGAGTTGCATTGGCTTTTTTCCCCCTTCAAGACCGGCCTTTATCTAAGTGGATAATTCTTTTTCTGAAAGCAATTTACTCGCCAACTTTATATGCATGGAGGCGCTCGCCCGCAAAACCCAGTTTTTTCCAACCCGAACCCCATGAAGAAGCAGCAACACCCTCCGCCCAGACGGTGGATATCATACCCATAAATCCTTCCCCTGCCATTCCGGAGGAAATATCATTATCGATACTTGAACAAAAAGAGGAAGAATTCCTCAAAAATGTTAACAAGCAATTCGCCTCGACAACCACACCGCCAAATCCAATCCTGAAACATCAAGTCCCTGTTATCAGACCTCAAATAATAGCCGGAGAAATCAGCATCCCGAAACCCCCACCTCCGCAGGTAGTACATCAAGATGTAAAACCAACCGCAAAACCAATATTAACTGTACAAGACCTAAGCGCTTCGTACGGTAATGCCTCATTAATTACTCCAATGGCCAAACAAGCAAGCGCATCTTCCCAAGTTGCACAATTTTCTGCCGAAGCAGCCCCTCCCAGTCCACCAATCAAGCCCAATGTGGTGGTCGGTCAAGTTCTAGATTCGGAAGGAAAAATGCTTGAGAGCGTGATTCTTGACATACGCGACGGTGACGGCCGTGCGGTTCGGGCACTTAAAACCAATAAGCTTGGACACTTTATGATAGTTACTCCCTTGGCAAATGGAAAATATGAGATAATAACCGAAAAGGAAGGATACAGTTTTATACCTCAATCTTTTGAAGCGCGGGGAGAAATCATTCCGCCAATAGCTATATGGGCAAAGAGTGGTTCCGTCAGTGAGGTTAATCAAATATATAATAATGCCAAATAACCACAAAATACAAATATTTGAAGAAGAGATTATTGAAAATTGGAAATCCCTCGACTTCGCTCGGGATGGTGAGCATGTCGAACTATTAGAAATTAGAATTTAATAAAAATATGCCCATTCCGTTTATATCAACACCCGACAAGGCTATAAGCGACACGACACAAGACCTGATTCCCGTGGCGGATATTGTGGATGATATCGTCATCTACAGGCACGGAGGTGCGGCGCTTATTATGGAATCTACCTCTTTAAACTTTGGACTTTTATCCGAAAGGGAGCAGCAAGCGGTCATTGCAAGTTATGCAGGCATTAAAGAAAGACGTTTTAAGCAAGAAGTTTTATATCGTAATACCCTTTACACAATATGAATTAGGCATCGCCAAATCCATGGCAAGCTCAATAAGGCCGAATAAAGTGGTAACAAGTCTTCCCTATCCTAAATCCTATGTCATCAGAAAAGCAAAAATATCGCTTTTCCCAAAAAGAGATCATCTAATAAGACAAGCCGGAAGACTTGGTATCAAATTTAAACAGCTTAAAAACGATGAGTTAATGCAACTTTTCTTTAACGTTTATAATCCCGAGCCGCCGATAAAAGAAGGTGATATATTTCAATTTGACTAAAATGGCTTTAGCATCAATTTTCAAACCTAAAAAAATAAAAACGCAAGATAAGAGCGCTCAACCGGCGCAGCTACCCCCGCAACCGGTTAAAAAAGGAGTGGCAATCGAAACAAAACCTAAAATTTTGGATCCTGTTACTGCGGTCTTGGACCAAAATATGGATATTCTCGACGTTTTGGCTCCCAACAGGGTCGAGGTGGATTTTGATTTTATAAAAATAAACAATGTCTACTTGAGAGCTCTCTTTGTATCCGGGTACCCAAGATTCGTATCTCCGGGGTGGCTTGAACAAGTTATAAATTTCAACAGCTCATTAGACATTTCCTTTTTTATTTATCCCATAGAGGCAAAGGGCGTTCTTGACGATTTGTTGCGCAAGGTTGCAGAGATGGAAGCGGAAATCGCTACTGATCTTGAACGCGGTAAAATAATAGATCCGGCCACTGAAGCAAAGCTCGAAGACGCAAGGCTTCTTCAGGAAGAGCTTGTAAAAGGAGCGGAACACTTTTTTGAGTTCGGGTTTTACATAATGATAAGGGCGGTGGATTTGGAACAACTCAATCATATTACAAAACAGATCGAAGGTACTTTGGGGTCACTTCTAATAAATGCCAAGCATGCTACCTTGGACATGGATAGTGGGCTTTTATCTAGCGCTCCTTTTGGGCTGGATAGGCTATCAATTACTAGAAACATGGATACAACTTCCCTGGCTACAACTTTTCCTCTAACCTCGGCTGAGCTGTCGGGAGACCGGGGGATTTTATACGGAATAAATTCGCAAAACGGATCATTTATTATATTTGACAGGTTTTCTTTGGAGAATTCAAACATGACGGTCTTTGCGACTTCGGGCGCAGGTAAAACGGCCTATAGTTTTACCCCGGTTTTGTACCAAAACAGAGAGGGTCAAATAAAACTAGATACGCTAGGGAAAATCATACAAACTTTAATTAAAAAAAGTAAATTACATAAAATTGATAATGAATCGGAAGGAGTCCTGGATCCAGGTATAAAAGTATATACTTTTAACAACAAGCTTAAAGGTAATTGGTCTAATGTTCAGATTGCCGCCAGAAAACTCTCACCTAAAAATCTTTACAAAATAACAACGAAGAGTGGTCGTGAGATAATAACTACAGGTGATCATAACTTTGTTGTACTTAAAAATAGTTTAATTCAAATACACAGAACGGATAAAACTCGAGTAGGAATGTATATTCCTCTTCCGAGACAATTAACAAATTCGGGAAGTCAAACTAATTTTTTAAACGCACGAAAATTTGTCAAATCTTGGCCAAACAACATCCCTGCTAAAATATCTCTGAAAAAGGAATTGCTAACGCTCCTTGGACTCATTACAAGCGAGGGATATACAAGATCAAAAGTTTTGGCAATTTACAATAGCGATCCTAAAATCCTGCGGATAATAGAAACTTACTCAAAAAAACTTGGGTTTAATGTAACACCAATATACAAATTAAACAAAAGGGGGTTGAAAATTTTAAGAGGATACTGTATTGTTCCTAACCATTTAGCAAAATTGGTTTATGAATTAGGTGGTTCTGGGTGTTCCGGAGAAAAAAGAGTTCCCGGCATAATATTTTCGTTACATAATAACCAAATTATATACTTTTTATCAGCCTATTTCGAAGGTGATGGCGGGGTTGACGGACACGAAATATCTGCTACGACCAAGTCTAAAAATCTAGCATCGGATCTCTCATATTTACTGCTTAGATTTGGAATTATTGCAAGGATAGGTAAAACTAAAAAAGCCGCAACTAATACAATAAATAAAACTAAAAGAACTTATTACAGAATTCGAATTTCCGGACAGGATAACCTAAATAAGTTTGTAAAAAACATCGGTTTTATCAGTAAAGAGAAAAATAAGAAGGCAAAAAAGTTACTATATAAAACCAGCAATACAAATGTTGACGTAATCCCTGAGCTTGAGTCGGTTTTCAAAGAAATTTACGGCGTTCTCTATTCATCATCAGAAGTTCCGGCTCCCAAAAAATTCTCGGAAATAAAACTTGGGATGTTTCATCCTTCACCTCAAGAGCTTCAGAAAATGATTTTAGAAATTGAAAAAAGAATTGATGAATTTGAAAACCTTGAAAATGACGGCTTACTTACCCTTAAGAGCTTGCCAAGCGTCGGTGATATCTTAGAAAAAGGCAAAGAAAAGAATACAAATACTATGCTCTGGAAGAAGCTGGGTAAATCTTGGTGGACATTAAAACATGACTACCCACCCAAACTAACAAATGCATTACATGCAGTTGCTGTTACTCATGGACAGGAATATACAAAGGAAATTGTAACTGACGCGCTATATAGGTCTTTCCATATAACCGGCGAGTCGCTGCTGCATTATGACAAGCCTCTTTGGGACGCCATTATCAACCGCAGACAAAACCCCATCTATCAAAAGGTAATTAATGCAAGAGATTATATTTCCGAAAAATATGAGATTGAAAAAATAAAACTTTTGAAAATTAAAGAAAAACTTGCATGGTTGAAAGTTCTCGCCAATTCAGACCTTTATTGGGATGAAATAGTTAAAGTCGAAAAAATAAAATCAAAACATAAATACGTCTACGATTTACAGGTAGAAAACGGTGTATTTCTTGCTGGCCACGGAGGGATGTTTATTCACAATTCCTATTTTGTCAAACTTGAGTCCGTGCGCTCTCTGATGCTGGGAACGGAAGTTATAATAATAGACCCAGAAGGTGAGTATAAAGCTTTAACCGAAGCTGTTGGGGGCCAGTATATTTCTTTCTCGTTCGGTTCACCATCGAAAATCAATCCTTTTGACCTTTCCCAAGTGTACGAGGAAAAAGAAAATCAGTTAGGACTTAAAATTTTATCGCTACATTCGCTTTTTAAAGTAATTATGGGACCCATAACCCCAATCCAAGAAGCACTCTTGGACAGAGCTCTCGTGGCAACTTATAGGGGTAAAGGAATTACTACCGAACCTGAAACTCAAAAAAAGGAGGCTCCCCTTATGGAAGACCTTTACAAAATTCTTCTCGGAATGGAAACGCAGGATGCGCTGGATATGGCCGCTCGAATAGAAAAATTTGTCAGAGGATCGTTTTTGGGTATCTTTGATAAGCAAACAAACGTAGACATCAAAAATCCTTTTACGGTTTTTTCTGTTCGTGAACTTCAGGATGTATTGCGACCCATTGCCATGTTCGTGATACTCGATTTCATCTGGACAAGAATTAAAAAGGATCTTAAACCTCGTCTAATGGTGGTTGATGAGGCTTGGCATATGATGAGATATACCGACTCGGCTCAATTTCTGTGGTCAATTGTCAAAAGGGCTAGAAAATACTTTTTAGGTCTGACCACCATCACCCAAGACGTCGAGGACTTCTTAGTACAAGACATAGGTAAAGCAATTGTGACAAACAGTGCCCTTAGAGTACTTTTCAAGCAGTCTCCTGCAGCTATAGACAAGGTTGGTGATGTGTTTTATCTCTCACAAGGAGAGCGGCAATTGCTTCTGGGTGCAAACGTGGGAGAAGGAATTTTCTTTGCCGGCAACAATCATGCGCCGATTACGGTTGTCGCGTCTCCTGAAGAGCACAAATTGATAACAACCAGACCGCAAGATCTTATACAACAACAGGCACTAAAGACTCAGCAACAAAGTCAAAATAATAATATAATTTAAATATGGTATCAGGAGAATACTTAGCAGCCTCAAAAATACTCGGAAAGTCTGACCAATATGGAGATCCTGAGGATTTTATAAACGACGCCTTTGCCGTAACCAAAGAAGGCTCTCTAATAAATAAAAAATATTCGCTTAACTACAGATATTCTCTCGCTTATGAACTACTTTTAAAAATATTAAGAAGTCGCTGGGTGTATAAAGGAGCCGGAGTTATCCCTGAAGAAAAAAAGAAAGAGGAAGAAACGAAAGCAATCGTTCCTGCCGGAAAAGAAATTCAAAAAGCCAAAGAGGTTTCTGAAATTACTGATTATTACGCAGTACTTGGAATAAATAGAGGTGCTTCGGGTGAAGAAATTAGACGTGTTGGACGCAATTTATTAAAAGGAATGCATCCAGATATAACGGGAGAAGAATCAGATGGGTTCCTCCTAGTAAAAGAAACCTATTTAGTCTTAAGTAACCCTGAAAATAGGCTAGCTTACGACGAACTGACAAAAGATGCCGTAAAACAAGATGTTGCAACAGGTTCTGCTCCGACACTAATTGTAACCAACCCCCCATCCGCACGAAAACCGGAAGTTGCTATGCTACCTGAACCTAAAACTCCCTTTTTGTCGATGGTTTTATCACCTGATCCTAATATTCCGCAAAAGGTCATTCAGGGTGCCTCATCAAAAGCTCAAAGGTTTATTAAACGGTTTTCTGTTGAAGGATATCAAACTTTTACCCAAAAAGATTATGATGTTTTAAAAGGCGTAGGTTTTCCGATAGAAGAATTCAGTGGAACTGAAATTCCAATTGGCTTGGAAACTTTCCAAAAAGGTGGAAATTCAAAAAGGTTAGCCGAGCAAATTGATTCTTTAAAGGATCTTTCGCATGAGGAGCAGGCCTATTTAAATAGGGTCAATTTTGTAGTAAAAGCCCTAGAAGAGGAATATCCCAAACAAGCGAAAATTATTCGCGCTTCACAAGGTGAACCTACTATTGTTATTCAGGAAATATCTGCTCCTCCAAGCCAACCTTCAGCCAATAGGGTTGTTTTGGGGCGCGATCCTGCCGGAATCTTTAAATCTGTTTTCGATGCAGGTTATGGAACAGCAAAAGGCAAAGCAAAAGACATAACGCTAAAAGCTCTTAAAAACAGCGGTATGAAATTAATTAAGAAGGGGGCAACAACCGCTGTTAAAGCCGGACTTACAAAGTTGGGTGCAACCGCATTAGCTTCGATAGCAGGCACACCCATCTTGGGATTTCTAGTTGGTTTAGCTGCTACTGCATTATCGTGGCTAAATAGAAAGCTCGGAAAAATCCTCGGAGCTGTTTCAAAATGGCTCTTCGGCGACGAGGAAGCTGCAAAACGCTATGCTAAAATGGCCGCCCTTGCCGGCGTAGCTTTACTTCTGGGAGGATTTGCAATTCCTGGCCTTATTTTATTGGGAGCTGCAGGCCTATTTACTTTAGCAGCTCTCGGTGGTCTTACAATAGCAACAGGACTGCTTGGTTTTGGACAAGCCTTTGTTTTCGGAATGACAGCTATTATCCCGG
>Ga0075762_126_pt1 | contig 12164 bp, 17 predicted proteins | sample RifGroC1_FD_67829 | JGI IMG/M metagenome (GOLD analysis project Ga0075762, IMG submission 67829) | Microgenomates bacterium GW2011_GWC1_37_8 | reverse complement strand
AATTGGACTAATTTCATTAATCCTGTTCAAATTAGGTGTTGTTTCAAAAGAAGCTGTGTTTGTAATCACTGGCTTGCAAATAATTGTTGTTCCTCTCATCTTTAATAGATTGGTAAATATTTTCAAAAAAACGAAATCTAAAAAAGTTTAACTTTTGTCATTTCTTCTCGCAAACGAGCTGTAAAAGTGAAATCCTCAAAAACTTTGAAAATACGGACTATTTCGTTGGTTATATTAAGGTTACGATCCTCGAGCTTTTAGCCTCAAACTAAATAGAGTTTATTTTCATTTCTTCTGATAAAATATTTACATGCGACTTAATTTAGTATTGCTACCTAATAGAGAGTTTACCCAAAATATTTTCAATTTGCGGAAACAAATAATTGATACAAAATTGGGCAATGTTGACCCGAGAGGAAATGTATTACCTCACGCTACCATATTGTATTTTGAAGAGGATATTACAAAAGAAAAAATGGACAAGTTAAGTCAATTCTTAAATAACCTTCAGTTGAAACAACCCATTACTCTTGATATTGAGAATATAACAAACTGGGAACATAGGGTGGTGGCAGTATTTAATATTTCCCCACTTGTCAGTTTGAAGGAAAATATTGAACTTATAGTTAGTGGGGCTGGTTTGAAGTTTAATACTGAATACAAAAAAACATATGGGGACACAATTGGAGACCATATGAAGTTAGTAAGACAAGTATTACCCGAAAAAACTAACGAAGTAATATCCATATTTCAGAACCAGCTTCCTAAAAAAGTATCTTTTGAAAGAATTGCTCTTGTTAATTATGATACTGAAGAGAAAGACATACGTTGGGAAATGAAGTTGCCAGAAAAGAAGCTCCTTACATAGTCCACCAGAGCGAGCACTTCGATTCGCTACGCTTCACTCAGTGCAAGCATGGCGAATTAAAGCATTCGGTAGGTGCCAATAAACACAAATCAAAAAAGGCCTACAACTAAAGGTAACACCCCAAGTATAGTTAACAATCACTTTTCCAAACCAACACCAAACAATATCATTACTGCTCCCAATCCTATCCTTGCCCATTAGAATAGAACCATGGCCATATGTCGTTGCTTTATCAATTTCCTTAAACTTATACTGCTTTTTGGCACGAGCAATATGTTCTTTGGGAATAAAACGCCATTCCTCATTGCCTTTACCGTCATAGTCAGCCAATACCCTTTTATACTCAGTAACGCCTCTATTTATTCTTACTGCGGGATAAAGTAATCCTTCCTTTTCAAAATATTCAAGTTCTTCGTTTGCCGTTTTAATATCATATTTATGGCAGAAACCAATAAAGGAGCTAACAGTTATTAAATCCTTTTGTCTGTATGGTGGTTGTAAAAGACTTTTCTTTACTTTTTTCATTACTTCTTTTTGAAAAGGTGGGCATTAAAGTATTATACAATTGTGACATTACAATCTTGTTTGGAGATAAGGTTAAAAGAACTAATACGAAGTCTTCCTCGCTTTAATTTACTTATATTTATTAGTTAATTGTCTAGGCCTGTATTTGATGTTGAAGTTGCAGGTTTGTAAGAAGCTTCTGCAATCATATGAGGTATTTTGTTTTCTATGGATACTAAATAAAGGTCAATGTTAAACCCTTTAGTTACATTAGTATCATCTATTATCCCATACAATATTATCTTGCTATCAGAAAGCCAATAACCTGAATGCCATATTTTATTAAGGTCGGTCTTTGTAATTAAAATCTTTGGAAAATTAGATTTGGTAATATCAACTAACCAAAGCTCCTCATTATCTTCAATATAGTTGGAGTTGTGGTAAATAATATACTTACCATCAGGAGAAAATTGAGGGCGTTGAGAAAGGTTCACTGGTTTACCATCTTTAGTTATCGATTCAGCAAGTATTTTTTTGGCTCCTTTTTCTTCTAAAATAATTTTTTTAGCCTCATAATCAAAATATACCAATTTATCCCCTAAACTGTTCCAGTTATATTGTCCAGTTTTATCTGTCCTAAAAACTTTTATTTCCTTTGTAGTAATATCTACAGTCTTGTCTGGAACATTATATCCATCCCAAAAAATAACTTCTTTTGAATTAGGTTTCCAACCCATCAATCTTTCTTCAATTTCATAAGTTTCTATTCTTTCTTTATATTTATACAGTAATATTGCCTCCTCTGGATTAATGAGGTCAACATAATATATACCTTCAGTGATTCCAATTGGAGTAATATGTTCTTTCGGTGAATAATCTGCATCAGGTTGAGGATAAAAGGTCACATCAAAGGCAATCTTAGTACTATCAGGCGACCAGGCAAAGATATTTGTATCAACACCTTTAGTTTCGTCCTTTTTAGGTTGAAATATATTAGTTAGTTTGGTCGGTTGAGAAGGACTAACTCCTTTAATTTTCTGTACCATCAATTCACCTTCACCCTTAAGGAAAGCTATATATTTCCCATTGGGGGAGATTGCGGCCGAAGTTGATACTTCATTCTGAAATAGAAACTCACCAGTACCGTCCTCATTAACCACCCAAAGCTCACCTTTCCCAAGTTTTATATAACCAAACTTGTTTTTATTTCCGAAGTCTTTTGTTTTCTCGTCTGGCTTAACTTTCTCCCATTCGTAAATTACTTCAGTAATTTTTTTTACTTCATCCTGCGAATGGAGAGTAATTTTGAGTAAATTATTCTTCCAAGAAAAATAAAAAAGAGATGCGATAGAACCCAATAAAACAATTAGAAGCAATATTATGTGTGCAAAACCTTTTTGATAATGTCTCACTAATTATCAGTATACTTCACACAAAATTAAAATTGTAGTTATCATAGTCATATTGGGAATAGTCAAGTGTCCTGAATGTATTTATTAGCGGGAGCACTTCGATTAGCTACGCTACACTCAGTGCAAGCATGGCGAATTAAAGCATACGGTAGGTGCCAATAAACACAAATCAAAAAGGCCTGCAACTAAAGGTAACACCCCAAGTACAGTTAACAATCACTTTTCCAAACCAACACCAAACAATATCATTACTGCTCCCAATCCTATCCTTGCCCATCTTCCGTTCGGACTTGTTATTAACTTAAATATAAATTTCATTCTAATCACCTCCCGAAATTATTGTATTATGTATTCATAATTTATGGAAATAATAAAAAGAATACTTTTAAAAATTCCCCATGAAATCCGGTTAATTTTTATTGTTTTTTTTATTTCAAGATTAATACTTACAACAGTTGGGGTTTATTCAAGACAAACGGCATCTGAAGAACTCAAAAATTGGTACGAATGGCACTACTCGGATAAAGAGTGGCTTGATGTCTGGAGCGTTTGGGATTCGGGGTGGTACTTGGATATTGCACAAAATGGTTATTCACTGGTCCTAAAGTCAGATCTTCCTAAACGAACTTGTTGCGGTCAAAACAACCTCGTTTTTTTACCTCTTTACCCAATGTCTATCAGGTTTCTAGGATACATTATTGGAAATTATCACAACGCCGGAATTATTTTATCTAATTCCTTTTTAATTATATCCTGTTTCTTGCTTTATAAAATCGCTTTAAAGGATTTTGGAGAGAAGGAGGCTAAACTGGCTATTGTTTACCTACTCGCCTTTCCTACCTCCTTTATTCTATCAAGTGTTTTTTCAGAGTCACTTCTTTTAATGCTTATTCTTTTCTTCTTTTATTCTATAAGAAATAAAAAATGGTACTCCTCATCAATATTTGGATACTTTGCAGCATTAACAAAAATTACAGGAGTTCTGCTTCTGCCAATCGCCATAGTAGAATTCATTAAAGAAAAGGGTACAAATTTGAAAAAATTCTTAAGTTTTTTACTTATCCCCTCAGGATTGCTAACGTATATGGCTTATACTTTGTATAAATTTGACGACGCCTTTGTCTACTTTACGGTAAGAAAATATTCTTGGGGAGTTTATTTATCCAATCCTTTGACGACTTTATTTCAAATGGCCAACTCCAATAACCCCCTCATAAAACTCATACTTATAATTTTCCTTATATACATGCTTGTTAATATTTTAATTTCTCTCTCAAAAATTCCAATTTCCTATAAAATAATGTCAATACTTTTTACTGCAATCCCTTTGTTTTCAGGAATTGAAGCCATGAAAGGCTTCCTTAGAGTTTCTACTATAGTCTTCCCAATAGTACTTTACCTAGCGATAAAAACATCAAAGATACGAAATACATTTATAATGCCAATTACACTAATGCTGGTTCAGGTTTTTTTAATGTTTTTTTATAGTAATGGATTATTATTTATCTGACCTTTTAGCAACAATGAAAAAAAATTGAATAATACCGGTTTAATTTTGACGAATTTTGTTATTTGGTTAATTTGTGATACAATACTAATTCTAAAGCAGATCGAAGCAATAGATCTGCTTAATTTTTTAACATATTTTGAATTTAGATAAAGAAATCGATTTCTGTCACTTTTAATTCTAATAAGAGAATCCGATTTCTGTAGCATACACCACAAACTTATAGTTCAGTATTTATATGTGGCGTCTGTAGATAAAGGTACCTCTATTTTTTCTTCTTGTATCTTTTCATCTTCTTCAATAATACGTAATTAGTTTAAGCAGTTTTATTGCTTTGATCGTTTTCTAAATACAAATGTATAGACACAATAATCATCGGCCTTTCAATAGACAGCGTAGTTCATTTGGAAATAATAGAAATGGGCATTTTGGTCGTGGAGGAAGAAAAACTCCGGTTTATGATCCGGCTTTATTTATTAAAAAATCGTCAGAAGAAACTCTTGAAGAATATACTTCGACGTGTTCTTTTTCGGATTTTCAAATTCACCCCATACTAAAACAAAACATTATTTCCAAAGGTTACAAAAATCCTACTCCCATACAGGACTCTGCTATCCCCCCCCTTCTTGAAGGCAAAAACGTTGTCGGTATAGCTGCAACAGGTACCGGCAAAACCGCCGCCTTTTTAATTCCTTTAATAAATAAAGTGTTAGTTAATAAGCACGAAAAAGTTCTGATAGTTACCCCTACCCGGGAACTTGCGGTACAAGTTGAGGCGGAGTTAAGAGAGTTTGCACGAGGAACCAACATTCAGTCGGTTATTTGTATTGGCGGATTAGGAATAGGTAGTCAAATAAATAGACTCAGAAGAAATCCTAATTTTGTTGTTGGGACTCCCGGAAGGTTAAAGGATTTAGAAAATCGAAGACAGTTGGATTTCGGTTCTTTCAGAAGTATAGTTTTGGATGAAGTAGATCGAATGCTTGATATGGGATTTATAGTAGATATTACGTATATTGTTTCTAAACTCTCCCCCTCACGCCAGTCGCTCTTTTTTTCTGCAACATTACCCGAAAAGGTACAAAAAATTATGAGGCAATTCGTGCACGATCCCGTTACCATCTCCGTTAAAACCCAAGCAACCCCGGAAAACGTAAGTCAGGATATTGTAAAGTTAAATGGCCGGGACAAGATTGATGTACTCGACGAACTGTTAACTAACAGGGAATTTGAAAAAGTACTGGTATTCGGGAGAACTAAAAGAGGAATAGATCGTGTTTCAAGAGAATTGAATAAACGAAGCGTAACGGTTGCAACTATTCATGGAAATAAGTCCCAAGGGCAAAGACAAAAAGCTCTGGAACTATTTAAAAATAACAAAGTGCAGGTTCTCCTTGCCACAGATCTTGCATCCCGCGGACTTGATATCAAAGACGTCACCCACGTAATAAACTTCGATCTTCCCGAAACCTATGAGGACTACATTCACCGTATCGGAAGAACAGGAAGAGTAAATAAAAAAGGAAATGCCTTAACTTTCGTTTGATAAGATCAGCTTAAATCATCTGCAATTTATTTAATCAACGAAAGGTTACCATTAAGGACAATCGGTTTAACAGCCTCGATTTCGGTTTTATAAAACGGAATATCCGGAATTGGATTGAGTAAGAATATCTTTTGTTTTAGTATATGGGCAAATCCAATCTCCATAAGCGTACCGCCCCCTATATAGTTTTTAATGTCATTTTTGTCGTAGTTCACAACCAAGATAGCATCCGCTCCCTGCATTAATTCCCAAAACTCTCTTACTGTATCTACATTTTGTTTCTGATTTATTTTTATTTTTTCCTTCTCATTATCGGATTTTCCGACAAAAGAGGGGGCAAAATGAGTCAGAAATGCATCATGACCCATATCTTTAAGTTTATCTTGTAACTCAAGCATCTTTTCGCTGAATTGAAGGCTACCAATTATTCCTATTTTCATTTTTTAGCTAAAACGGTAGTTTCTGGGATCCGAAGAAACAATTATCTCATCCATTTTGTTTCTTGTGTTATTATGCCTGATTATATCGGTCGTGGATGTAATATAGTCCTCCTTGATTACCAAAGATTCAATACCTGCCAGATGCATGATAAATTTAACCTGCGAAGAATATCCGTCATGCTCACTTATCATTCTATAAACTTTTTGCTTCTTGCAATTATATTTTTCAAAAAATTCTTGATCCATCTTGTAAAGGAAACAAATTAATTGCCAGGCAGCATTACTCCACAAAGTGTTATCAATTCCGATTTTTTTGTAAATAGCTTCCGGTTCACTAGATAAAAAACCGCTTGAGGTAAAGGCCTCCCTTATTCCCTGTAGATGAGATGGTAAAATCATCTTTTTAAATCTCTTCAGAGTGCGATTTAAGTGTATACTCTCCTTCTCGGTAATTTTTCCTTGTTCTCTCGCTTCCTTTAACATCACTTGAGCATTACCAATATCAAATTGAATAGTTCCAGATAACAAATCCTCTGCATCCAAAGGGCTGGGAATCGACATAACCAAGTCGACATACGGTAGGTTTGCTAATGCTACAGAACGATTTTTTTCATTGACAATAGGTCTTAAATAAAGTTCCTTACCTCCCTGGCTTACATGCCTGTGCATTTTTTTGATTCTTGTAAGTTTGTCATTATCAAAAGGCACTACTACATAGACTTCTTCTCTTGAGATACCCAACTTTTTAGTGAAGCGGTGAAGGGATTGATCAAACCACACAAGATGCCCAGCGTGAAGTAGATCATACGTGCCAGGAAGCAATAAAACAGTTTTACCAACCGCTAAGGCATGCCTAATTCTGATCTTGGCTTCAAGATAATTAAGCGAAATTTTGTGACCAACTTCCCTTTCACTCCTGTCTACTACGAGCATGCCAAACTCGTTAACTCTGATACCGGAAATCAGAGACTTTTGTACTGCGTCCCCTCTACCGATTCCGATTTGAGACATCCGAACGTCATATTTAATTTTCCTTATCATGAAGGAATTATACCCTAAATAAGACTCTTTAGATGATATAATACCAAAAAAGTATCCGGGGCAAAAGCTATTTGTTGTTAGACTTAGCATTTATGTATATGGAGTCCCTTACGTCATTGATCACAAAAGACATATATTTTTTTAAAAACGCTGTATCCAAGTAGGAAACTTACAAAGAAATATGAAGAGTAAAAAGTCCGATCCATTTAAAAATTTAGTGTTGGATGACTATGAGCAGGAAATAGAAGACGCTTTGGAAAGAGGCGAGTTTGTTAGTGATCCAAATTTTAAGGAAAACAAGAAAATATTCGAAGAAGCAGCAAAGAATTATATTGAGCTTCAGGAAAGTAAAAGTATTACTTTAAGAGTAAAGAAAAAGGATTTGATGAAACTAAAAGCAAAAGCCGCCAGGAATAATATCCCCTACCAAACTCTCATTGGCCTTCTCATCAACCACTACGCAGAGGGCAAAACAAAACTAACTTTATAATTGTTATCATTGAGTAATGGATCCGATCAGCATCCTTGTCATAGTTCTTTCTTTACTACCTTTTCTTGTTATACAACTGACAAAAAAATTTATTTTCTTTACCACTTTTTCTCTATTTGCTATCTTTCTTCATGGAATATACTTATTCGGTCCTCAAATAATATATTTTCTCCTGATAATATACTTGATCAGTACAGTAATCGAGTTGATAAGTTTGAAAACTTCGTTAAACTTCTTCGGTATAAAGTACAGCTATTCTCTGAACCATCCTTTTTTCTCTTCCGGAATAGCTTTAATGGGTGTTTACCCGCTTGAGGTATCGTTGTCCTGGGTTATTCTGAAATACATATCATTCACCATTGCCTTATTGATTTCACAAGCCTTCTCCATTTCGCATTTCTGGATAATTTTTTTGTCGCCACTCATTCTCCTTTCACAAGATCTCATAATAGATCCGGTTGCAGTGAATAAAGCAAAACTATGGAAATGGGAAAAGGGTGGTGTCTATTTCGGCATACCGTTTCAAAATTTTATCGGATGGTACTTGGTCGGATTTATTTCCTCGCTGATTTTCAGCCTCATTGATACAGATAGAGTAGTAACATTTAATCCGCTTTACATCTTGCCCGTTATTTTTTATGCCATGATTATAAGAAATATGGCGTTAATTTTTCGAATTGACAAGGTTAAGGCTTTTTTCGGCTCGCTCCCTGCAGTAATTTGGACAATTCTTGGAATAGGAAGCTTGATTATTCTATATATGAAACAGGGGTAAAACGTTAGTCAAAAGAAGCTGGAATACGGTTGAGAGGATTTTACCGAGCTCTGGACAATCTATAATTCAGTCGTTTTTTGAGCAAACTCTCATTATATCCGCCTTCCCTCATATGTTTTTCCTCAAGTGAGTTCATCTGCTTATCTAAGAGATACCCACTTCTGATTAGAAGGTCGATTAGGTAATTTAGGATAGCCTCTAATCCCTCTCGTCCTTCTAATTCTCCTAATTCTTCATGGACTTTGTGTACGGAGGGAGAAGAAAGAATAGTTGAATTAGAAGGATTAGGATATCCTTCAAAAACGCTTTGGAGTCTTTTCAGGCGTAGGTCGTCTTTACTCCAACGCCGTAGATCTTCATGGCGAAGTATATCTTCAAAATCCTCAAGTGCTTCCATTCCGGAAGACTTCGCAACATCGTATAAATTCAACTTTCTGGAAATACTTCTTTCAGATGACCCTTCGACAATGTTTTGTTTGTGGGATCGCAGTGCCTGCTTAATTTGATCCCTTTGTCGGTGATCCTCTATTTTAGAGTAGTATTTCGGAACAAAATCCCAACCTAAATCAAAAGCAATTTGTGCTAATTTATAGCTAATGAGCTGTTTATACCCCGCTTCTGCCATAAATTCAGCATAACAAATTATTTATAAAGAGAAAATTAAAACGTTTTAGTCTTGACTTAATGTATATTACTGTAATATACTTAAGAAGTTATGAAATTACCTACTCCTTTGTCATTCGACTGGGATGAAGGTAATAAGGATAAGAATTGGAAAAAGCACAAAGTTTTCTATAAAGAGGCAGAAGAAGTATTTTTCAATAAGCCTTTAGAAATATTTGAAGATCCGATGCATTCTAGCTTGGAACAGAGATATGTAATATATGGATTTACTAATAAAGACAGAAAATTGACAGTAGTTTTTACATACAGGAGAAATAAAATAAGAGTAATTTCAGCTAGAAATCAAAGCAAAAGAGAAAGGATAATATATGAAAAAAACAAAACTTAAAAGTATACCAAAGTTCAAAAATGAAGATGAGGAGAGAAACTTTTGGAATAGTCATGACACTACCGAGTATTTTGATACTAGTAAACCAGTAGGGTTTGATTTGTCTAAACTAAAGCCGACAACAGAAACAATTTCATTACGGTTGCCTGCGTATTTGCTGATGCGAATCAAAGAAATCGCCAACTCTCGTGATGTTCCCTATCAATCTTTGATGAAGATATTTCTTGCAGAAAGAGTAGAAAAAGAGCTTCGCACAAAAACGACTTGAAACTTTTCCATTTAACTCTTGACTTGATTAAGTGAGTACTTCGTCAACTTTCTCCTTTGAACCTGATATACTTCAAATATGCAAACTAAATACATCTTACATGGCGGTTCGGCACAACATGCCAACTCCGAAAACGACAAGTTCTTCAAAGAGATTCTTAAAGACACTGGCAATGCAGTAAAAGTTTTGCTAGTTCACTTTGCAGGCACGTCAGAAAGAGCTGAACTTAACAAAGAAATTGATACTGCACAGTTTGAGAGGGTCAAAGGTGATAAAAAACTTACCTTCCAAATTGCTTCCGAGAAAACTTTCTATGTCCAAATTGCTTGGGCGGATGTTGTTTATTTCGGTGGCGGCACCACAGTAAAACTCCTAGAAGCGTTGCAGCAGTTTGAAGGATTAAAGGAAAAGTTTACCGGTAAAATAGTTGCGGGCGAGTCGGCGGGTGCCAACTTCCTCTCCACTTACTGCTACAGTAAGTCCGGTGGCGGTGTCATTAAAGGTTTAGGAATATTACCCATTAAATTCATACCCCATTTTGAAAGCAAACATAAAGAGAAACTTAATAGAATTTCGGGAAATTTAGAAACACTGACACTTACAAATTACCAATTCAAAGTATATGAAATAGAAAAATAAGAAGAAATATACAGATCGCTTAATTCACAGGTCAGAAAAACACTTCGGCAACTTCGCCCTCATTCTCCCGAACCTGATATACTTCAATTATGAGTCCTAAGCCCAAACTGATAATCTTAAACGGGTTTGCGGGAAGTGGCAAAACGACTATTGCGAAACGCTACATTGATGCCCATCCGTTGGCAATAAATATTGAGGGAGACGAAATAATTGCCATGATTGGTAAATGGAAAACTAATTATAAAAAGGCGCGAGTGTGTGTTTACGAACACACTAAAATCATAATTGCCACCCACTTGAAACTTAGATATGACGTGGTTGTACCCTATCTACTTGTTGATGCCAGTCATGCTGAAGTTTTTGAAAAGATAGCTGCGGAAAATAGTAGTAATTTTTATGAAATTTTACTGTATACAGAAAAAGAAGAAGCAATAAAAAGATTAATGGAAAGAGGTACTTGGGGCGAAAAAGACTTGCCGGATTTAACCGAGAAAGATATTCCTAAGATTACAGATTTATTCGACAGGTTGGTGAAGGCAACTGCCAAAAGACCAAATACAATTACTTTAAAGGTTCGCAAAGATGATATTGATGGTACATACAGAGATTTCAAGGAGATTATAGAAAATAAAGGCGTTTAACTTTTGACTTGATTAAGTGATATAAAACACATATCATATTTATTAATATGAAAATGAATCCGGTTGTTCACTTCGAGATGCCATATGGGAATCCCAAAAGAGTAAGTAAGTTTTATTCGAGTGCTTTTGGCTGGGACATGCAATATTTACCTAAAATGGGTAGTTATGTTCTGGCTACAACTTCCCCGATGGATAAAAATCAGATGCACAAAAAGAAAGGTGCGATTAACGGCGGCTTTTACCCAAAAGGCGGCTATGGAAATACTCCCCACTTGGTAATTTCTGTCGATAATCTCGAAAAGCATATGAAAATAGTCAAAAAAGCTGGTGGAAAACTTACCGGTAAACCTATGGATATACCCGGGATCGGGAAATTTATTATGATTAAAGACTCCGAAGGCAACCGCGTCGGCATACTCCAGCCAACTTCAATGTAGATATGGCCGAAGCTGATTTTCAAACAATTGGTGACTACATTAATGCCTTTCCTAAGGATATTAAGGTAATATTGCAGACAGTAAGGCAGACTATAAAGAAGGCCGCACCCGAGGCAAAAGAGGCAATTAGTTATCAAATGCCCACATTCAAACTAAACGGAAAAAACCTAGTCCATTTCGCAGCCTGGAAAAATCATATAGGCTTTTACCCAACGCCCTCCGGGACTGCCAAATTCAAAAAAGAAATAGCCAAATACGCATATGCAAAAGGCTCAATCAGATTTCCTACGGATGCACCTATGCCTTTAACATTAATAACCGAAATCGTTAAGTTTAGAGTTAAGAAAAATAAAGTATTAAAATCTTTGGAATCTAAGTGAAATAATTAATAAAGTTCCATAATAACTCTTCAGCTTGTTCTCAGAAAACATGGTTATAGTGTAATATTTACTCTGAAAAATTAATTATGTTCGGGAAAAACAAAATTTTAGTATTGACTCTTGGAACAGTACTTGTTTTCGTAATATACTTTCTCTCCAAAAATGCCGTTTTACAAAAAAGTGTAGATGATTTGGCGACAGACA
>Ga0075762_131_pt1 | contig 14936 bp, 24 predicted proteins | sample RifGroC1_FD_67829 | JGI IMG/M metagenome (GOLD analysis project Ga0075762, IMG submission 67829) | Microgenomates bacterium GW2011_GWC1_37_8 | reverse complement strand
AACCCTTAACAAATTCCTACTGACAACTATTCCCGTGAATAAACTAATTGCTATACCCAAGGAAAGAGTTATTGCAAAACCCCTAACCGGTCCTGAGGTATGTAAAAAATCAAATTCGAGTGGATTTGCCAATACAAAAGCTGTTACCAAAGTAGCAATATTTGCATCTCTTATCGAATCCCAAGCTCGTCCGAAAGATACTTCCAAAGCATCCGCAAAGTCACGTTTTATACGTTCTTCTTTGAAACGCTCGAATATCAAAATATTCGAATCCACCGCCATCCCCACAGAAAGTAGAAATCCTGCTATTCCGGGCAATGTCAAAACAACTGGTATTAATTTATAAAGAGAAAGGGTTAGAACTCCAAAAATAACTAAAGCTATATCGGCAATAATACCCAGCTTGCCGTATACCAATACCATAAAAGTCAAAACCATTAAAAGACCAATCAATCCCGCTTTTATACTTTTTGATACAGATTCGGCTCCCAGAGTTGCACCAACCGATCTTTCTTCGACCAGCTTTACCGGTACAGGCAAAGCTCCTGCATTAAGCTGTATCGCTAAATTTCTAGCCTGTTCTAATGTAAATTCACCTGTTATGACGGCTGAACCTCCTATAATTTCTTCTTGAACGGTCGGTTGTGAAACCGGATAATTATCCAAAAGAATCGGCAACGGCTTTCCGACATTCTTTTTAGTTATTTCCGCAAACTTTTTTCCGCCCTCATCTGTAAATTCAATTTGAACAACTGGTTTTCCGGTATTCCTATCAAACGTTACGGTTGCGCTTTCCAAATCAGCTCCGGTCAAATCGGTCGGATTAAAAAAAGAAGGTGAATCTTCAGTCCCGATTTCGGCAAAAGTAAGCTGCGCAGTTTGTCCAAGGATATCAATTGCTTGCTCAGTATCTTTTACGCCCGGAAGCTCGACAACTACTCTCTCTTTTCCTTCGAAAGAAGAGGTTTGAACATTTGGCTCGGAAATCCCATACAGATTGACTCTACGTTCTATCACATTGCGCAGACTCTGTATTGCGCTTTTCTTCTCGGTTTCATTTAAATTACTTGTATCTGCTTCGAAAACCAAATGTGATCCTCCTTTAAGATCCAGCCCTAAAATAAGATCGAATTTCTTTTGGATTTTTACATTTCTAAAACTTAAATTTAAATCCGGTCGCACAATCTTTTTATCTAAATTTATTCCGGCAAAAGCCAGTTTCAATGGAATATCTTGAGGCAGGGATATATACCCGGCAAGAACTGTTAATAAAAAAATAATTATTACTTTTCTAATAGGTGTAAACATGGCACATAACAAAAGCACACAGGTGAAATTTTGTTTGTTTATTCCCGTGTGCTTAACTCACAAGCTCAGCTTCATCGCCAATTATCATTATTCTGCTACCGGCAAGTATGCCCCCTAAAAAAGGATCTCTTCTTTTTTTACGAAAATCGAATTCTTCCCGGCTCATTACAGTATAGTTTATTTCTTTTCCGCGTTTAGATTCTTCTTTTCGGATTATTGCAGCCAATTCCGGAAGTACGATATCCCCAACTACCAAAATATCTACGTCGTCTTCCCTTTTTCGATCCTTCCTTCTTACAAACCTGCCCGAAAACATTATATAATTTATTTTTCCTATTTTAGCCTTGTTTTCATTAATATCTTTACCCAATCCTGTAGTTTTGGCAATAATTGACAATAGATCTCCAAAAAACAGGTAGTCGTCCCTTACCCAATAGTAAAGTCTGTTACCGCGAGCCTCTTTTTTGAGGATCCCTGCTGATTCCAGTCGATCCAGCTCACGTCTTACGGCGTTTATTTCCTCGCTGATCTCTCTAACTATTCCTCTCACATGATACATTTCATGGATATCAGATAGGAAAAGCTCAAGAACTTTAACTCTTACTTTCGAGGTAATAATGTCTGAAAGTTCTGCCATTTTGTTTGGGGCAGCAGTTTTTAGGATTAGATCAATATTTTATTTCATTACCGCTCGGTACGGCTTCTATCCAAATCACTCCTCTTACAAAATTTGTCTCGCGTCCTTCGTCATCAAAAAACATCGTTCTATCGGGTTGAGCCTTTTTGCTCCATTTTCCTTTTATAACGTCGCCATTTTGGAAAATTATGGCTTCACCGGTTCCAGTTGTTGTATAGAACATATGTCCTTCTTTGTCAACCGGCCCATTCTCTTTAACATACTGTATAACTATATTTTTCGCGCTTAACTGATTTCCGGTTTCATTGTCTATATGTTCTTTTCCTCCGTTAAATCTTAAATACTGATTATTTTGACCGTCATATTTCCAAGAAACATCATAATCACCCTTGTTGCTCCAGAATACAAAAGAAATCTCATTCGCTAACGGAACCGATAAAGCCTTATCATCTGCAAACTTCCAGCTAACGAAATCTCCGTCCCAATCATCCCCAAAACCCCGTTCTTCCGCAACCTCAAAGATCTTATCAGTGTAACCTTCATACGAATGTTCCCAAGCCGCTTTTGTACCTAACCGGTATTGATCTCTTTTTACGGCCGGAAATCCCAGGTTTGTTCCCGCATCCATCGAGTTACCTTGTGAGGCGCGCCAACCAAGCTTGGTTAGAGTTTTAAACGCATCAACCTCGGGAGCCACGACGCCTCGCTCTTTTATTCCTCCGGGACAATCTTTGCATATATTATTTGCTCCACCGGAGTGAACAAGGATGGGATTTTCGCTGTACTCTGCCGCCCAATCAATAAAGTACACTCTTATACTTCTAATTGGGGCAATTTTTATATCTTCAACCGAGGAACCGCAATAAAAAACATTCAAAAATCGTGTAATTCCGCCTTCTGCTACAGCTTCATAAACAACATCCGCATACGAAATCCCGGACTGAGGACGAGAGTCGAGGTGATTTTCTATAATTGCAGTCATCGGGCGACGCTTCTCCCAAATTTCACGCTCAGGTTTACTAAACATTTTACCATTGATGGGACACTCTTCTGTCTTTGGAAGGCTTGGATCAATTCTTCCTCTTCCTTTGCTTAAATCTACAGTTGAGATCCCTGAGTCTTCGGAAAGAAAAGAAAAAACCGCCCACGAAGAACCGGTAGATAAGAGATATAATCCAAAAAAACTAACAAAAAGCATAAATTTTTTGCTATTTAAGACTTTTGAAAAAAAACCGATTTTCATAATATATTTAAGATTTCAAAGCGACTTTTAACGCTTTACTCTCCTCGCTGGATAGTTCTACCTCGCTTTTACCCTTCCTTACAACCTTAACATATACCCTCGTCCTTTCTCTAGTATGAAGACCCGTGACGACAAATCCGTTATCCATTCCGTCAAGTAAAGCTAAAGAAAAACTGTGGTCCCCCCCCAACTCCTTGAAAGGATTAAATCTGACAACCCCAATCTTTTGAATATGATAACGAGCATCATCCTCTATTTTTGAAATATGTTTGGACAGATCGTCAATTAACTTTGAATTATTTTTTTCTTTGGCTAAAACATTTTCAAGTATCCTAATCAAGTTTCCTTTATCTACACCAACGGACAATTTTTTAAAATATTGAAATATCCAAACGGCAAAATAGCTTATTGCAAGTAGCCAAATGAAAAAAACAACAAGTATAATATCTGTCAGATCCATAATTTAAAGGGCAGATAATTCTTCGAGTAAATTATTAACTCAAATATTTTTACATCTTGAAATTAAACTGTCAAGCCCCGTACCAAATGAGCACCTGATTTTTAATATTCGAGTTCCGGTTTATGTTATAGACTATTTAAGGAAGTAGTATAATAACCGAAATGGCAAAAAGACGCACCAGAGCCCAAAAAGAAAAAGCAAGGCATTCTTTTACTGTGTCTTGGTCACCAACCCCGTCTGTTAATCAAACTGAAGCTAAAAAAGCGCGTCTCGAAGCTGATGTCAAGAGGCAAACAAAATCAAATTTGAAAGCTGAGAACCTGGATAATATAGACACAAAAAATACCGTATATTCGGTAAAAGGTACAAAATTAGGTTCAATAAAAAAAGATATAGCTAAAAGCTTAATTTTGTCAGCTTTGATCCTAGCTTCTGAAGTGGTGCTATACTTAGTTTTGAGTTAAGCAGAACTATTTTAGAAATTTGTTTATACTTTAATCTGCAATATGTATTGTGTAAAATGTAGAGCTAAAAGAGAAGGTAAGAATCAAGAATCTGTCACCATGAAGAATGGAAAGAAAGCAATGAGAGCGGTTTGTGAAGTATGTGGAACCAAAATGTTCAAGATAGTGGGTAATGCTTAAGTTGTAACCTTCTTTGAATATTTTAATAATATCTCAAGAGAACCCGGGTTATAGGGTTCTCTTGGTTTAATAAATAATGAAATACGATTTCGACCCAAAAGATCGTTATTCTGAGGTATTTTTTATATTCAGAAAAAACTACTGCCTGGTTCCACTTGAAGTATTTGGCAAAAATCCTTATAAAACCTTAATATCAACACTACTATCTTCGCGTACAAAAGATGAAACCACGCTTTTGGCATCCAAAAGATTATTCAACAAAGCACCCAATATAAAAAAACTAAATCTGTTAGAAGTATCAGAAATTAGAAATTTGATATATCCGGTTAGTTTCTATAAAACCAAGGCTAAGCATCTAAAAAAACTGGCCGAAATTATTACTAAAGATTATAAAAGTAAAATACCCCGTGCAAGGAACGACCTTATACATCTGACCGGAGTTGGCAGAAAAACCGCAAATTTAGTGCTTAATCGAGCCTTTAATATTCCTGCAATAGCAGTTGATACTCATGTTCACAAAATAAGTAACTTACTGGGTTGGGTGAAAACGAAAACTCCCGAACAAACGGAAAAAGAGCTAGTTAAAGTCGTTCCTAAAAAATACTGGAGTGATATGAATCGCCTCTTTGTATCCATCGGCCGCCAGTTTAATACCAAAAAAAAGCTGGAAAAATTCTTAAAGAAAGAAAAATTAATAAAAATTAAAATGCCGTAATTGCCACTGCAAAGGTGTCTTGGGCATAAATGCATCCCCAGACATATTCGCCTCCCGTTAAAAGCTTTTTGTGCCCAAGAGTATTCTCCCATAAAGATACCGTTTCTTCAGGGGTTCTTCCCCCTACTGCCAAAAACTCAGCCATAGTCGAATACTTTTCAAAGATCCAATCCAAATCTTTCCTTTCATCTCTTAGTTTACTGAAACCTTCATGGCTATCCAGGGCATCCAAATCCAATAGTTCATTCAATCGAATCGATGCGATTGTACACAATTCATCCCTTTGTTGAAGTGAATTAACTCCTAACTCGACTCGCCTTTTATTAACTGCATCCCACAATTCCGGTCCACCCCAGGACGTATTGGGTTTTTGAATTACAGTTACAACTTTTGTCGTGGGTGTCGGAGACACAAGTCGCATAGTTGGAGTGGGTACTTCTTTTTCTTTAGACAAAAAGGCAATAAACTCGCTCTCAGCTTCAGTTTTTCCTGTAAAATATCCTCTCGCAAGACCTAACACATAAACTGCGGCTATCAAAGTTACAATACCTGCAATACCTAAAACAGATACTATTTTTGTAATAATTTCCTTAAGCGTTAACCGTATATTCCAGATTTTCACATTATTATTGTGACAGGTCCGTCAAGAATAGCATTGATTTTCATATAGGCTCCAAATTTTCCGGTTTCCACTTTAGTTCCCAAGTTCCTTAAGCGGGCAACAAAGTGTTTATATATTTCTCCTGCAAGACGTGGCTCGGCTGCTTTTATAAAAGACGGTCTATTACCGCCGGATGTATCCGCTAATAAAGTAAATTGAGAAACTGCAAGAATATCAGCTTCTACATCCTTAACCGATAAGTTCATTTTGTTGTTGTCATCTGACATTATCCTGAGTTTTGATACTTTATCTGCTAAAATCTCCGCGTCCATTTTTGAGTCCTCCTGCCCAACTCCTACTAAAATAAGTAACCCTTTATTGATTTTCCCGACACTTTTACCGCTGTCTATCACTTTCACTTCGGCTGAAGATACTCGCTGAATTACCAAGCGCATAGTTCATATTGTATCAAAAGAAGAATAATTAAATTACACTAAAACCTGTTATACCCATCTTACTCAAATATGCAATTTTCGTAAAAGGTATATTGGGTATAGAATAATATTAATAACCGAATATATGAGTATAAGAGTAAAAACGCTAATACTTATTAGTTTTACTGTATTATTATCAACAATTAGTTTGTATTTTTTCCTCTATAAATCTACAACTACTACATACAAAGTACTCGAAAATAAATTAGCGAAAGAAAACGTCGAAAGACTTATTGAAGCATTGAATGCTCAAGCTTCTTCCCTAAGCAGCAAAACAGGAGACTGGGCAAATTGGGATGATTCTTACAATTTCATACAAAGTAAGAATGATGCCTTTGTCGAAATTAATTATCAGGAACCTACCTTCGAGCAACTGGAAGTTAACGTGATATTATTTATTGATAATAATAGAAACATATACTTTTCCAAAGAATATAATCTTCAAGAACAAATATTTGTAAATCTCAACACTAACTGGGATAAGATACTGACCCAGGAAACAATTCTTCAAAAAGAAATTGATAAAAGTACGCAAGGAATAATCATGCTTGACGGCAAACCTATGTTGATTGCCGCAAAACCAATATTAACAAGCGCCGGAGAAGGTCCTATTGCCGGTACTTTAATAATGGGGCGGTATCTGGACCAGGAAATGATTTTATCACTTTCCAAAACTGTAAAAAAACCACTCACCTTAATAAATTCTGATGAAACAAACTTAAGACTGGATGATGCAAATAATATTTTAATTAAAACAGTAGACAAAAATAATTTGAAAGGATACACATTAATAAATGATGTATTCGGCAATCCTTCAATTATTCTTGAAGAAAAATTAACAAGAGATGTTTATAATTATGGATTAAATAGCCTCAAATCCTTTATCGTTTCTTTCATAATATTCGGCTGCATATTTACACTTATAATTGGATGGCTTTTAGAGTACCACCTTATATCGAAGGTTACCAAACTGAGCAAACAAGTTGCAGAAATAGGTCCCAGAAACGATCCTTCCATGAGAGTAAATAAATACGGATCTGATGAGATAGGTAACCTGGCTTTAAATATCAACTCTACTTTGGATGCGTTAGAAAAATTAAATGAAAAAGTTTCTTACGAATCTAGTCAACGAAAATCAATTCTTGAAACCATGGGGGAAGGTGTAGTCGTAACTAACTCCGAGAAGAAAATAGTGTACGTTAACCCTACTTTTATTTCTTTATTCGGATATGAGAGTAAAGAAATAATCGACAAGGAATTCGACAAGATATTCCCTGCTTACAATCTTCAAGAAAAACAGCTTCCCGAAGATTTTCTTGAAGACGAAAAATCTAAAATTGCCAAAGGATCACAGGTAAAAGTAATTCTTCAAGGAAAAAAAGTTAAAAGAGCGGTAATAATCAATACTTCTCCGATTTTAGTTTCAGGTAATAAAAGAGGTGTTGTTCGAGTTTTTCATGATTATGCAACAGAGCTCGAGCTAATAAAACAAAAGGACGATTTTTTCTCGATTGCTTCCCATGAATTGAGAACCCCGTTGACAATTATATCGGGCGATTTGGATAATATCCTTCAGGGTTATGGGGAAAGTGAATTAAGCAAAGCCGATAATGAACTTATGAAAGATACTGTTATTGCGTCAGACCGCCTTATCGATATGATCAATGATTTCCTAAACGTATCCCGATTGGATGAAGGCAGATTAGTTTTGGATATTAAGCCCGTATCGATATGTCAACTGACGCAAGATATTATAAAAGAAATGGAAAAGTTATTTGCCGCAAAAAATATAAAGCTTAATTTCTCTTGCGACAAAAAACACCCAAATGTCATTGCTGATGAAAATAAGCTTAGACAAATAATTGTTAATCTCTTGGGCAACAGCTTGAAATATACAAATAGCGGAAGTGTAATTATAAAACATTACACATCTTCAAATATGTTAATAAGCGAAATAAGCGATACGGGTATTGGAATTTCGCAAGACAAGCAGAAATTACTATTCCAAAGATTTCAACAATTAGTTACCAAGACATTAAACCGCCAGCCGGGAGGGACGGGATTAGGTTTATATATCTCGAGAGAATTAACCAAACTTATGGGGGGAGATATGTGGCTTGTCAAAAGTACTCCTGACAAGGGTAGTACTTTCGCTTTCTCCTTGCCACTGGAAAATAAACTAAATAAAAATTAGAATTAATAGAATTTATGGCAAAAATATTACTCGTGGATGACGACCCGTTAATACTACGGATGTATAAAACCGCTTTTGATTATAGAGGTTTTGACGTCGAAACTGCAGAAGACGGAAAGCAAGGGCTGGATAAAATATTAAAGAATAAATACGATTTGATAATATTTGATGTCATGATGCCGAACATGGATGGAGTTGACTTATTAACTAAAATAAAAGAAATTCCAGGAAGTAAAAACATACCTTCTATTGCTCTGACCAATCTAAAGGCAGCCCAATCAGAAGAGGAAACAATAAAAGAGGGTGTAGATAGATATATAATCAAATCGGAATTTAAACCAAGAGAAATTGTCGATATTGCTGAAAAATTATTAAGTGACCGTGTAAAAACAAGTGTTTAAATCATATATAAGCAGAAATATACACGATTTTAGTAAACGAGCTTTAGCAATAAAATCCTCTATATTATATTAAAAATCTTTTGTCCCTATATAAAGTATCTGGTGATATACTTTAGACGGTGAGAATCATTAAAAGAGTAGTAAACTACCTCTTCCTTATATCACTTTTGCTCTCCGTCTTTTCATTATTTTACTCATTTCCTCTTCCTAAAAATAAAGAGGTGATCGAACCAATTAAACAAATTCAACCAATTATCAATATAATAGAAACAAAACCGTATATCAAAGAATTTTCTGGGGTAGAATACAAAATAACTCCCTACGCAGCATATGAAATTTACGGTTTGGTGGTTGAGCAATATGACAGTGAAAACTGGCTTGATATAACTCACAAAAAAGATCCCGCTCAAACAAAAGATCTCTGTCTTGTTTGGGGAGAAAATATTAAAAATGGCGTCTATCTAAAAGGAAAATTTTCCCACGGGGAGTTTACCTGTTTTTACAAATTGAAATATCCTGATATGAAATTTTTCAATGGAAGGGAACTAACAAATAACCATCTGGTTCCAGAAAACGAGATCATTAAAAATCTAACAAAAAAAGTAAAAAAGGGTGACCAAATTTATATTAAGGGAACTCTTGTCGATTACGATGTATTAGACGAAGAAGGAAAACAGATATTATATAGAAAAACAAGCACCTCAATGGAAGATTCTAACTGTGAAGTAGTTCTAGTAAGCGATTTTAAAATATTAAAAGAAGCTGATCCCCTAATAAAAAATGCCAAAGTCTATTTATTCAAAACATTGGTAATTTCTAGTATTTTGAATTTTTTACTCTTTTTCATCTAAGTTTAAAGTCTATAAAAAAATAGTATGGATAATATAAATCGTCTACCTTCAGAGCCCAAAACCGAAAACAATCAAGTTTCTCTAACACCAAAAGTAAATGAACAAAGTGTGAATGCTCAAGAATCGTCTAAATATGTTAACTCAAACGTAGTCGCATCCGGAAAATTTAGATGTTATAAGTACACATATTCAAGAATCGAACACATCTTTTTTATCGATTGGTGCAGCAGTCTCAGCACTTAACCATGATAGTTATTTTTCTAATAATATTAAAAAAATAAACTCTTCAAGAAATGATTTTTGTAATTTTCTTAAGGAGAAAGGCTATAAATTTTTAGACTCAAAAATGAATGCCATTCTATTATGCTTTTCAAGTCTGAAGAAGGGCCGGGAGTTTTATGAATTTATGGAATCGAATGGAATTATTACTAGTCTTGGAAATGGAAATATCAATATTGGACTCGATGATTCATATGTTCGAATTGTCATGGGCACATCCAAGCAAATGGACGAAGTTAAAATAATTATGGAGAAATTCTCAAACCTATTTACATAATTACATTTAAATTCAATATTTTATTTTATTTAATTTAATCAATAATAATTCTTGGGAGATCGGGATTTAGTCTACATGTTATTTCTGCGTGCATTGTTCCAACTATAGTTGCCAATTCGTCAACCTTTATTTCCTCATTCGCTTGCCAACCAATTAAAACTACTTCATCTTCTTCTCTGACATCAACTATATTGGTTACATCTGCAGTAATCATATTCATTGATACTCGTCCTAATATTTTACATCGTTTTCCTTTAATCAAGACCTCACCCGTATTCGACATTTTACAATCATACCCGTCTGTATACCCTTGTGGAATAATGGCAATCTTTGTTCGTTTTTTAGTAATAAAAGTCGCGCCATATCCTATTGGGTAATCTGATGGAAGATCCCGAACTTGAGTTATATGAGTCACCCATCGAAAAACTGGTTTAAAGTCCTGTATGGGTGACGCTTCCTTAATTTCATCTGAGGTCCACATACCATATAAGCCGGCCCCCAATCGTATAAAATCATAATTTTTATTGTTATACACCAGTGCTCCAGAAGTAGAAGCTAGATGTGTTTTTATATTGGTATAACCAAATTTACTTAAAATTTTTAACGCTTTACTATATTCTTTAATTTGTTTTATATCACACACATTACCTTTTCTATTAGTGACGCAAGATAAATGTGCATAAGCTGCAAATATTTCAATATTTTTTAAACTTAGAGCTTGCTTCAAAAAACTTGGAAGTTCATTCGTACTGATTCCCATTCGTCCGAAAAGAGCATCTATTTCTAAATGCACTTTAAGGATTTTACCGTTTGTCTTAGCAAAATGACTCAATAGTCTTAATCTATTAATATTATGAACTGAAAATTCCGCATTTAAGTTAATCGCCGCTGGTATCTCATCTTTTCCAATAAACCCCATTAATAACACAGGTTTGTCAGTTATTTTCCGAATTTTATGGAGTTCAGAAACCGAAAAAACTGCAAAATAATCTGCACTATCTTTCAATATTTCAGTTATTTCGCTTATGCCCCTACCGTAAGCATTTCCTTTTACAACGCACATAATTTGTACACTTGTTGGGAGATAAGATTTAAATAACTCGTAATTATGCAGAAGTCTTGACCTAGAAATTTCTATATATGAAAGCATCTATTCAATGTTTTATTAATTTAGCAATTCTATCCTTCCTTTTTTCCCATTCTTTATCTAATGAAGAAATATTTTCTCTATCAATCTTTCCATTAAGAACGTCATAAGGGGAATATTTTTCGTTATTAAAACGCATAAATATCTGCCAATGGACATGAGGTATGTGTTGATCAGCTTTTTGCCCGTTATTTGTAAATAGATTAAACCCAGTTGCGTGATGAATATTTTTAAAACCTTCAAATAGCTTTTTTATCAAATTTCTCATTTCAATTATTTCTATATCGGTAAGATCATAAAAATATTCGACATGCCTTTTTGGAACAAGCATAACATGCCCAAATATAACCGGTTTTCTTGGATAAATAAATCCAGCTATATCATTAAAAAATAAACTCTGCTTTTGTAATATATTGTTATCGCAAAAATCACACATAATTATTAATTAAAGATTGATTGATTGGACTAACATTTCAGCTATGAATTTTACACCCCGTCGTCCAGGTGGTGTTTCATCAACATAAAAGTTCCAACCTAACATATTTCTATAAATCATAACGGATATTATATTTTCAAAATTATGTAACCTATCTCGTTGTATTAATGTATCACTTTTATGATTATAAACATAGTCAACGAGATATGAAGGTAAGTGTGCTCCCTTATTTTGTAGACATAAGAGATATTCTTTAGCAACTGCCATCTTCTCTTCAATTGTAAGAGTGGGTAGATATAAAAATCTTTTGTTTGTGTCAGGTTCTTCCTTTTGATCAAAGACGAGTAACTTTGTTAAATCATAAAAAGGATCGCCTCCATTAACACCTTGCTCGTAATCTAATATATAAATTTCTTCTTTTCCGACCACAATATTATCTGCCCGAAAATCTCCATGAATGATAGAACTTTTTTCTTCCTGATCTATAAGTAATGGTAAATTGTTTTTCCAATCATCAATCTTTTGTCGAATTGGAAGAATCATTCGCATTTACTGACGGAGATGGTGATGGAATCCCTAGAATCGATATTGGAATAATAGATTTTACTTTTTAGGAAGTTGAACAATTTTCTTCTAAACTGAAACTGCGATAAACCAGTCAGGGTTTACAACTTAGGTCAATTCAAAGCTCATTAATTTCACATTTCAGGTGATATAAGTCTTTTGGTAAACTCAGGATTATTTTAGAATTCATCCTGTTTTGGACGATATTGTAACGCTTCAGCAAGATGATTGGTAGAAATCTCTTTTTCTCCAGCCAAATCGGCAATTGTGCGGGTGATGCTCATTCTTCATTTAATAATTTCTCAATTTGTTCTTTAAACTTCGGTACTTCGTTTACAACAACATCCCAAACAATTTCATAATCAACGCCAAAATATTCATGAATTAAACGGTCTCTCATTCCGGCGATTGACTTCCATTCTACCTCCGCATGCTTTTCTCTAAATTCAGGAGATAATTTCTTAACAGCCTCTCCAATTACGCTTAAACTTCTCGCAAAAGCTCTTTGAAACGTAGGGTCATGCATAAATCGCTTTTCATCAATATTGTTTGAGGTGTTCTTGAGGTAACTTAACTCATCCCGGATATGCTTCAAGTATTCAGTTGGTAATTTGGACATAATCAATATCTTTTTCGATATGGGGTAAAATGTAAGGGCTTACTGATTGGGGCGTAAGTAAATCAACTTCTGCTCCCAAAACTTCTTCTGCAAAGGCAGCCAGATTATAAAAATTTCTATAGGTTTTTTTGCCCTCCTCAAAATTTACCAACAAATCAATATCGCTATCTTTTTTTTGCTCATTCCTTACATATGAACCAAACACCCCGATTTTTGTCACACCAAATTCTCGCAGTTTGTCCTTGTTTTCAGTTATCCGTTTTTTTATTTCTTCCTTGTCAACTGCTCTCATATGCCCAAATTATATCATGGACTGACTAAAACTCACTATCTTTTGGTCTGTACATTAAAGCCTCAGCAAGATGATTTTGAATAATTTCTTTTTCACCAGCCAAGTCGGCAATGGTGCGGGCAATTTTAATTACCTTAAAGTAAGAACGCGCAGTTAGATTCATTGAAGGAACCACGCTGCGAAGAATAGACAAACACTCAGACGATAAGGGGCAAAATTCTTTGAGAGCGTCAAAAAGTAAATTTTTCAAATGACTTCTTTTTTAAGACTCCTTTTAAAGCTTTAAAAGGAGTTTCTCCCTTTTCGACCCCTCCGCCCGGCAACTGCCAATGATTAGGATATGGTATCGTTCGAATATTATCTCGCAGGAAAAGAAGAATTTTATTCTTCCAACAAATTATGGCAAACGCAGAGTCCATTGGTTTCATTTACTCTATTTCTCCAATATATTCTCCATCTTTAGGAAATTCGTTATTAAAATCAGTTAATAGTTTTGAAGATAAAGTTCTTGGTAAAAGATTATTTGGTAGACTGTCTATATCAAGCCAAGTCAGCCAAACCAAACCATCAGGATGTTCGGGGTCTTTTAATCCGTCAAGTTTTTCCGTCTTATTTATATTTCCGAGAATAAATAATTCTACACTGTGCTCATTCTCGTCAGGTACAATGAAATCACGGATGTAAAGAATCTTCTTAAAATCAAAGTTGACATCATTCCCGCATTCCTCTCTGGTTTCTCTTTTACATGCTTCTTTAATAGTTTCCCCGTATTCCAAATGTCCACCGGTATAATGATAATAGTTCCACTTTTTTCTGTATTGCACCAATACTTTCCTATTATGGATTATCACTAACCTTACTCTAACATTAATTTTATTTTCCCGACAACAATATCTAGTTTTATTTTCCATTCTTTTTGTAACTTATAAAATGAGCTGTGGGACATTTCAAGCAGATCTGAAGTCTGATGGCCTGTTATAAAAGTTATTTTATCAGTCATAGAAGTATCCTATTATTATCGCAATCGCTGTTATTTTCAAACTAACTTAATTATTCATTGCCTCACCAAAGCCAATAAGGAAAATGTAGAAGATAAAAATTATAAATATAACCGTAGCTATTATAAACAATCCTGATGAGACAATATTATTATGAGTTACATTATTATCAGTTGGGTTATTATCAGCTGAATTATTATCAATTATGTTATTGGTTACATTAGTATGAGTTGCTTTATTTCTTATATTTTGGGTTATTTTGTTACCAATCTTATGAGTAAAATGGGAGATAACAAATACGGGAGTGCCAATAATTATAAACAGAAGTAATGAAACATCAGCAAACGTTTCGCTAATTATGTCAGGAAATAATTTAGAAACCAATAAAATCAATACCAACGCTACAACACAAACAAGGTATTTCTTAGACAAACTCCAACCCCTTGCGTTATCATCCATTTAAATTAAATGTAACATAAAATAGAACTTACTGACAATTAATTTTATCAAAAGTTCTAATAAAGAAATTGCTTTAACAATGTATACCCTTGTGGATTCCGCTTTATTTTTTTTGTACAGAACATGATATATTTAATAAGGGCAGGAGATATGTTGTTTAAATATCTGTTAATTTATTCTTGGCCGTCAATTGTACTCTTTATCTATTTAATATATGCATTCCTACATTCCAGATCGAATCGCAACCCTTTGGTTATTTAGCTTAGCAAAGAATACCTCAAAAGGGGTGAAATATCCAAGACATTTTCTGGGACGAT
>Ga0075762_118_pt1 | contig 15204 bp, 12 predicted proteins | sample RifGroC1_FD_67829 | JGI IMG/M metagenome (GOLD analysis project Ga0075762, IMG submission 67829) | Microgenomates bacterium GW2011_GWC1_37_8 | reverse complement strand
AGATAAGGACTCTGGATACATTTTGCAGTTTGTCATAAATCTCTTTAGATTTCGTTATCCCGCGCTCGCTATCGCCCGCTTTTATTACCGCAAGCATATCTTGATTTCCCGAAATTGTAGTCATTACGGACTTTTGCATATCAAAATATTCGTTAAGCCACGAACTGGCGATATCGACTTCGGAATGAACTTTATCCAAGGCATCTATTCTAAGGTGCTTTTGAGAATTATTTATTGAAAAAAGACCAAATAAAATTGAGGCTGTTATCCAGACTGAAGATATCACGACGATATAAATATTTCTTCGCTCTATCCTGAAATTAGTGAGTCGCCAGATTCCCAAAAAGGCAGCAAATATACCTGTCAGGTAACTTAAATAAGCAAGGTCCCAAACAGAATTTACGGTTAACCGGGTCGAAATCAGAGTTGTAATAAATGCAGTAAAGAAGAAAAAAATAACGTTTGATTTCAAATTCCTACCCATACGGGTGAGAATAAAAATAAGATAAGGTATCATTACTCCGAACCAAAAAACAAGACCAAAACCCATATATTTTTTGATTATTACAGCAAACGAAGTATAAGGGACAAATTCAGGAAATCTGAAAATGACAATTCCTCCAATTAAAGTAAGAAATAATAAATATTTTGTATAGCCTATAATGAAATCGTCGTGGGATCCGATTCCTCTGATAACATGTCCTACAATCGCAAACAAAAGTGACCCGGTGAATACAAAAAGACCAAAATCCTGAGAGAAAACTGCTAGAAAAGATAGATAACCTGTCGCAAGTATCGCTGTAAGTTGAATTATAAATTCAAGAGTTTTGGATTTTATATTCCAAAAAGCGGATAGCAAAGCCAAGACCCCGGCAAAAACTAGAAAGTAAGGAAGAATAATAAGCAGGGTTTCTCCGAGTGCATTATTCATGATTCCGATAGAAGAAAATTGTCTGGTGTTAGTAAAAAGGTATACCAATCCCAAACCTAATAGATAAGCTCCTTTAAAGATCCGAACAAATACAAAATCGTTAACATTATAGCTGATCACTTCGCTTTCATTGGGTTGTATATCAACAGACACATTGCTTTGTTGTACTGTTTCGGGTTGTTGTATCGTTTGGGTTAGCGGAACGCTTATTATTTCTTGCTTCCGGATCGAAGGAGTAACTTGCTGTTCTGGTACCAATACGGAAGCATCTTTTACAACAGTAGAGGTATCCGCGTACGGAGCTAGCGAAGAATATAATATTTTAAATCTACCCCTGCCAAACCTTTTAGCAATTAACTTTCCTTCACTAAGATATTTATAGACGGTATTTGTAGATACGCCTAAAAGCGTTGAGGCTTCTTTGACAGTAAAATATTTTTTCATTTAGCAAGTTTTACTTGCCACAATCAGGTACCGCATGGTACCTGAGGGCAGGTTTATTACTATAGCTTAAAAAGATTTTATAAGTTTTTTTACTTTTTAAAAACTAACTTATATCAGTTTTACAAGTTTTTAATATATTACTATTATTAAAAAGGGTTATTTATCTAAGGTCAATAGTCATTTACTAATTCAGTCAATATCGTCTAATTTTTATACTCGTCAACTCAGCTTCAATTTTTAAATATCTGAAGCTGAGCAATTAACTTTTAAATAATAAAAGTTTTTAAATCAGAAGTTTTACTAGAGGATATATATTAAGGTTAATTTTCATTTATAAGGATAGCGGGAATATATAAACAATTCATTTATAAATAAATGCTCCCTTCCTATTTTAAACGTTTGGACTCATCTGGATCAGTTTCCCTAAATACTATTCTTCCTAACTTACGACCCAACTCCTCTTTCCGACGTTCGTCACCATCGGTTGCAATATTAGCGGCATTTTTTGTAATATTTCTAAGTTCGCGGCGTGATAATTTACGTTCTCCAGAATTACTGAATGAAGCTACTGGAACAGCTGAACCAATTATTTCCTTTAAATCTGGCAGCGGTACTCCTTGAGAACGAGCGTATTCATAACCGATTACAGCAGTCAAAAAGATAGAACTCATGGCAACTGCGTGAGGAATTCTTGCTTCAGGACTGATATCTGTAACTAAATTCTTCACTCTTGCTTGATAAGATGAAATGCTTTGTACTGCTTCGTTAAAAGTGTTCCTTTCTAAAAAAGCCCTTTGTGTTTGTTCAATAAATGGAATTACGCAATTTCTTTCAGCAGACATTTTGTTTATTTATTTTATCTCTGTTATTATAACTCTTTTTTTATTAAATATTCTAACGATATTCAAGTATATAAATATAAATTATTAATAAACACCAAGAGTTTATAACGTCTTTACTTAAAAGACAAGGACTTTTTGAATTCATATTTTATTAGAGAATTTCATCCTATGTATCTATATCATTCCTACATTATATACATCATTATAATTAGTTTTTACTAGCTATACATTCTTGACATATCTAGGCAAATAGATTAAAAATGCATATATATCATGGATGAGAAAAAGGATCTGTTAAGTATTGGTCAAGCCTCAGAATACCTAGGAGTGTCTATAGATACATTAAGACGTTGGGAGAAAAAAGGTAAAGTAGAAGGTTTGCGTTCCCCGGGTGGACACAGATATTACGAAAAAAAACAACTCGATAATCTATTCGGTAAAAAGTATGAAAGAGTAGAACCGACAATCAGAAGGAGTTTTGTTAAAAAAGAAAATGAAGATATCCGGGAGGATATTTCTTCAATAACAGACGTAAAGGAAATAATACAAGAAGATATTTTTGTCTTAGACAGACCTATACGAGGGTTTGAGATCCCTAATATTAATCCTGTTAGGGTAACTAGAGAACAATCTATTCCTCCTACTCAAGTTTATGTTGAAGAAACTGTGCAGATAGGTCAAAGTAGTGTCCTGACTCCTCCGGCTCAAAATCCTGTGCCGACTACACCTACTCCGCAAAATACTCAAAGTATATCAAAACACTCATTTTCTATATCTTTTGATAATAATAAAATTCTAATTATTACGGCGATCGTTTTATTTATTATCATGGTGATAATTGTACTATTTATAATACGATCGTCCCAAGAAATCCTCTCTCCAATCCCCTAGCTACAAGTTATTAAATATTAGTTCTTAGTTATTAATGGTGGACCGTGGGAGAATCGAACTCCCGTCTATCGCATGCGAAGCGACTGTATTACCACTGTACTAACGGCCCTTATCGAAGAATCGACAACGGACTAAGATAAGCTCCACCCTTAATAATTTCAAAGTGAAGATGTGTTCCGGTTGATCGACCTGTTGATCCCATTTTCCCGATGGCATCTCCACGGGCTACAGTCTGTCCGGCTTTAACATAAGCGCTTTGCAGATGACCATAAAGTGTTTTATAACCGTTACCATGATCAATAATTACTCTATTCCCATAACCATAGCCATCTAGCCATCCCGCACCGACGACTGTGCCAGCATCGGCCGCAACAACATTCGGAGCAGCCCTGTTGGCAATATCTATTCCTTTATGGTACCAGGCAAATCCTTGAGAAATTTGACCGGCAGCCGGCCAGACAAACTGGCCTGACGCAACCACCGTGCCGGCATCGGGAGTAAGCTGTCGGCTTCTTGGAGCCTTTGGTTTTTCTTCAGGTTTAACGCCTTCCGGAACGATAACCAGCTGTCCGATAGCCAATTCAAAAGTTTCATCGTTTACAAATGTATTATAAGGAAAATCTACTATACCTTGTGCAGAAGAATCGTACTTTTTAGCGATTGAATACACCGTATCTCCTTTGACAACCTTATGTGATACGCCTGTTACCGGCAAAATTTGTAGGGTCTGGCCGGGTTTTATCTTATCTTTCGGTCCCATGGAATTTTGCCATAAGATAGTATCGGTCATAACACCGAATTTCTCGGCAATAGAACTTGCAGTATCTCCCTCCGTTACCGTGTATTCGATTGTTTTATCCCTTGGTTTGGCAGATATGTCGGTAGAAATTCCTGTATCCGCCGTTGCGGTTGTAAGTACCGATGAAGGTGATTGAATACTCCAGGGATCAACATTAGTACCCGGAAACTCATTTGCAATAACCGGAGCTATCATTACTCCCAGTGCTGCAAGACCCGCCATGCCTGAATGGATAAAGCGTTTAGCATATTTGCCTCTTTGTCTATAAAGTACCGTTACAAAAGTAGTCTTTCCTGATTCGAAGCGCAGAAATGATAAATGCAGGATTTTTATTAAATAAGCCGTAAGTTCACTCAAAAATAACAAGATCTCTCTAATTTGGATTCGAAATTTCCGTTTAATTAGAGGGATTTTATTTAAAAACTTATATTCCTCGCTATTAATATATTTAAATCCATCTTTGTCATTTTTTTCGCTATATGAACGATATGGATTTCTCCGGTTGTCTTGTACATTTATAAAAAGACCTTTTCTACCTCTAATTTTTAGGCCAAACATAATCTGATTGGATTTTGACTTTTTGAAGATATCACAATAAGACTTGCGGGTCAAATAAAGCAGGAGTTAAAAAAAATTACTCAATTTTATGCAGTTTTCAAACTATCCAAGAATTCCTCGTTCTTTTGCGTTTTTTTGAGCCGTTCAAGTAGTGTTTCGGTCCTTTCATCATCCGTAACCATTTCGAGCATCCTTCTTAAAGTATAAATTTGCTGTAAAGCCTCTTTGCCGTACAACAGTTCTTCCTGACGTGTACCGGAACGGGTTACATCAATTGCAGGAAATATTCTCTTTTCCGCAAGTTTTCTTGTTAAATGCAGTTCCATATTACCGGTACCTTTAAATTCTTCGTATATCAGATCGTCCATTCTGCTCCCCGTTTCAACTAAACATGTACCGATTATTGTTAATGAACCATTATCTTCAATTTTTCTGGCAGCTCCGAAAAATTTCTTCGCAGGAAAAAGTGCTGCCGGATCAAAACCCCCGGTTAAGGTACGACCCGATGTCGGAAGTGCCAAATTATAAGCTCTTGCCATTCTGGTAATCGAATCCAAAAGTACAATAACGTCATATCCGTCCTCTACCAATCTTTTTGCCCGTTCAAGAGCTAATTCTCCTACTGAAGTTTGGGCTTCAGGAGATTCGTCAAAGTTACTCGCTGCAACTTCACCGCGGCCCTCAGTAGCTTCCTTCATGTGTCTTTGAATATCAGTAACTTCCTCGGGTCTCTCGCCAATAAGTACCGCCATTAAATGTGCTTTACGTGATACGGCAGAAGCAATACGTTTTTTTTCTTTCGTGTTTCGTATCCCGTCTTGCGTATTGCGAATATAATTCCGTGCAATTCCGGTTATAATATCTTTTATAAGCCATGTCTTGCCTGCTTTGGGAGGTGAAACAATTAGTCCACGCTGTCCGAAACCTATCGGGGCAACAAGGTCTATTATCCTGGTTGTCAATATATCCGCCTCGGTTGCCAATACAATATGTTCATTAGGATAGACTGCAGTCAATTCATCAAAATAGACTCGCTCGCGTGTTTCTTCAGCAGGTTTTCCATTGACTTCTTCTACTTTTAGTAAACCCCAGTACCTTTCATTCTCCTTTGGTCTTCGTGCCTGTCCTGTCACTACATCCCCTACTTTCAAGTTAAAACGTCTTATTTGACTTGCTGATATGTAAATATCCCGATCAGACGGATGGAAATTTGGACGAAGCAATCCTGAGCCTTCGTTGGCAATATCCAAGACACCCTTAACCTGTTCCGTGGGTAAACCGGAATCCGGTAATACCCTATCATCAACTACCAATGAACTGCTGGGCTGGATAAACGAAGTTGAAGGTTTTTCTTCCACAACAACAGGAACCTCAGGTTTTTCATATAGTGTAACCGGTTTTCCCGAAACCGAAATGACTGAGTTCTCTACTTTAACCTGGGGTTTACTTTTTGCTTTTTCTGAAACTTTCCTTTTTACTCTTTGCACCATATTAGACTCCAATCGGGGGCAATGAAAAAATACAAATTAGAATTTCTTAAAATTAATCTTCAGACATCGATAATTAATTCGGAAGGTATTATTCCGAGGACAATTGTATTTTATTCCCTTACTTACTTTCTTGTCAAGTTAACTAGATACTGGCCTTGCAATAACCAATAACCTCCTGAATGTGGTACCCGGCGGATCGCAGGTCATCAGTATTAGCTCTTCTCCTTCTTGTTTAGGCTTGAGCCAAGATACATCTGAAGCAATCGTAACTACTTTTTCTTTGACCACATAAACATATTTCTTGTCGGCAAAATAGATAATTATTTTATCCTTTGGTTCGAGTTTCTTTAAAAGATAAAAAACCGCGTTATATCTGGCAAAATTCAAGGGAGAATCTGTCGAATGCGAAAACAGAAAAATTGTGCCATCCTGACCTGGAAAATATGTACCCTTGACGTGGGCAACCCCTTTTGACAAAGCTTCCAGATAATCTTTTTTGTCATTTGCGTCAACGTTGGCAATAATGTTTGCTTGGGCATCAATTTTGGGTATCACAACCGAAAAATGCGAAGTTACTCCATAACCTTGAGCTTCTTTTTGCACCTCAATTACCTTCTGAGCTTCAGCAACCTTAACGCTGTAATCTTCAGGAATTGGAATTTTTTTTGCTATAATGCCCTTATCTCTCAGATTATAAGTAAATTCTTTTTGGAGAACCGGCCCGAAGGAAAAAGAAAAAGTCAAAACGGCAAAGGCAATAAGTCCGGCTCCAAGTCCGCGGATAAAATGATATCCCAAACGTACAAAGACCGGCAAAAATAAAAATAGCTCTCCGTGAGTACCGGATTTCCCCAGTTGATATATCGTTCCTTTGGGTTTCATTTTTAGCTAAACAATCTTGAAGCGTTTGTACAAATAATATCCCAAGGGTACTATCCCACCGATGAAAGCTAAAGAAGCACCCGCTTTTGGAAGTTGGGATGGTAGTTCAGCTCCCAATACTCGGGGTTGTTCGCGAACGGTTATTGTTTTCTTGCAATCGCTTTGTCCGTCTCTCCAATTACCACGGCTGTCTTTAACAGACAGAGAAGCGGTGTATGTACCTGCATATTCATACCTGTGATAAGCTTCAGAACCATCCTGCTCCCAGACTTGAGTTTGACCTCCGGATGAGTCTCCAAAATCAAAACGGTGCCTTTGAATATTTCCATCTTCATTAAATCCTGACCCGTTAAATCTTACCGTTAAAGGAGCTGTACCGTCATTTGGTGAAATTGATAAAGAAACACAACGCGATTCTGGTTCAGGTTTGGGTGTTGGTGTTATTGTTGGTGTCGGCGTTACTGTAGGTACCGGTGTCAATGTAGGAGTTGGTGTCGGTTCCTGACAACTAAAATTCTCATTTTTAACTAAATATTTTTCGTCGAAAAGATTCCAACCCAAACCGCTTCCCTCGTAAATCCAACCACTTGACGTGAGAGTCGCTACCTCATCATCAGTAAGACCCGCTCTTTGAATATTCCACCAATTAGTTTGAATTCCTGTACTTCCTGATATTGGGCAAAAACACTGGAGAAAATTTCCTGCGGTCAAAGAGTATACGTCGTCGGAGCCTTCTAAGTTACCAATACCTGGAATTCCGTGAACGCCTGTTTCATAAGATGCCCGGTCACCGCGTTCATTGAAAATTTTGGGATTACAAGCCGGAAAACTTGGAGGATTTACAGTCGTTTGAGCCGAAATCGAATTTCCTAAAAAAAGTACACTCGCGACAACCAATATTACTATAATGCTATTTTTTACTGAGTTATTATTCTTAGACATATAACGAGCGTATTATAATCCCATTTGTTATAGGATGTCAAGCTAGATCTTCGGGTTTAAATTTAAATTTTTTTAAAATCTGAATATTCTATATTTAATCTAGGAGGCTTATCTTCACTTAAAAATGGCAATCTAGGATTTATCTCTGTAATAAATTTGCTTCTTAAAGAAATAGCTGATTCTTCTTCGGTTAATAGGGGCGTAATTCTAAAGGTACCACTATCTATTAAAGTCTTAAGTCCTTTTCTAAATGTATCCGGTAAATCAGGTGAATCGTATATAACATTATTCTTTTTTAACCCCTTCATATCAAAGTTGGTTTTTATAGGAAAACCAAATGTATCTTTTTTTAATGGTACGTTATTTAATACGGCCGATAATGTCTGTAGGTCCCCGTCCGCGAGCTTCTGTGTAAGTCGTTGACCTATTTTCATAAGAACATCTTCACTAAGCGTGTCAGAACCTATTTCGAACTGGGTACAACCACCGAGATATTGTTGTAATACTGGTTGACCTAACGAGTAAAAACTTTCTAGTAAGTCCTTTATATTTCTAAAACCTGTTGAATAAACCAGTCCGTCCTCCTCTCTTATGGTTGTTGGATCTTGTGGTTCCTGCAAATAATTTCTTATTTCATCATCTGATAAATCAATACCTGTCCGTGATACAAAAGAAAAGCTCGGCAGATCACTTTCTAAATATGTGCTTCGATTCCATCTGCCTTCCATAAATAATCTATAACGAGGACTCTCCTGAACCTCTTCCCATTGTTCCGGAGTCAATAATCTCACATTAATCTTAAAATCAATGCCTTCACATACAAATCCGCCCAGTGTTCTTACTAAATTTAAAAGAGTATCGGCATGAAAAACTAGGCTAATCTTTTTGTCAAGAATTTCTATATAAGGCAAAGATACCGTAGCCCTGTTCTTAGGTTCCGTTTCAGGGATAAAACTCAATTCGCATGTTTCTTCTGATGATGGTCCCGGTAATAAAATATCTATCATAAATTTCTTGGATATTATAGGTTATCTTAAAGTATTTTTCAAGTTAAAAATTGCTGAATAACATTATAATAGCTCTTGACAATCAGTTCCGAAAAACCCTAGTCTAAATATGTAAGGATTTAGTTTATATTTTCTTTGCCTGCTCTGTCCTTCTAAAATCGCAGCACGAGGCGTGACACGTCTGACGTGTCGTGTTCGAATAGAACCCAAAGCCGAGTGCTTAGATTAGGAGGACTCTGAAGATAAGCTCTGCTTAATACTCTTATTATTCTTGCATCTCATATTATTTATCCAACAAAAAAAAGCCTTGCTTATCTGCTCTAAAGGAAAGGGTAGCGGAACATAAAAAACGCGCATTATTCTAGTCTGAAGGAACGGGTAGTACGCCTGCCCTACATACCACCCGTCCATTCAAGCCAGAATCTAAAATGCGCGTTTTTAAAATTTGCAATCAAGTTCTTGCTGAAAAAAAAGTTTAGCACCAATTCTTAACTCTGTCAAATCCTATAACTGTTGTTAATCAAATATGATACTCTCCTATAGTTAGGGTATATCTTATTATAAGGCGGTTGTTCGAGTAATTTTCGGGGAAATAAAAATATGTGGATAAGTTGGTGATAAATCAAAATAGACTGAAATGTAGCAGCTACCCTGTTATATTTTACTTGCTTAAATACTTTCTTATTGCTTCTGAAAGATATCTCACTTCCTTGCTTGTAACCGTATCTGTGTACCCCAATCTCCTTGCTTCTTTAATCCTCTTATCCTGAGAAGTCACATTCCTTATGTCACCTAAAAGGCCTACTTCACCCAAAGCTAAACATTTGACGCTTATTGCCTTATCATAAAATGCCGAGGCAATAGCAAAACATACAGCAAGATCTGCCGAAGGGTCATTCTTAATAGATATTCCACCGGCTATATTTATAAAGCAATCATATTCCCAGAGCGGCAAATTAGCCCGCCTTTGCAATATTGCCAAAAGTATCTCAAATCTTTTTGAATCAATTCCTTGTGCAACTCTTTTAGGATAGGGCATCTTTGTGGGAACAACCAGAGCTTGAACTTCTACTAATAGCGGCCTTGTCCCCTCCAAAATGCAAGTGACAACGTTGCCGGATACCGCACCTGTTATTGAATCTTTATTAGATGTTATAAACATCTTTTCCGGATCGCTCAAAGGTATAAGTCCCTTGTCCTCCATCGAGAACACTCCAACTTCGTCGGTCGGGCCAAAACGATTTTTTACTGCCCGCAAGAGCCGGAGTATCAGGCTCTTGTCTCCTTCAAACCACAAAACCGTATCCACAATATGCATTAGAACGGAGGGTCCGGCGACCGAACCTTGCTTGGTAACATGTCCAACAATAAAAATTGGAATATTACTCTCTTTTGCATATCGTACCAGCCGAAAAGCACACTCTCTTACCTGTCCCACAGATCCGGCCATGCCGGATAAATCCGAAGTATACATTGTTTGGATTGAGTCGATAACAATACCTTTGAGTGAATCTTTCTGCAAGCTATATGTAGTATTTAATATTGAGTCTATGTCTGTATCTTCGATAAGCTTAATATCTTTATTCTTAATTCCCAGTCTATCAGCCCTCACCTTAATCTGACTAACCGACTCCTCGCCGGATACATAAAGTACGCTACCGATCTTATCTGCAAGCTGCAGGAGAAGAGTCGATTTTCCGATACCCGGTTCTCCGGCAATTAAAATAACCTGTCCGTATACCAAACCTCCTCCAAGAACTCTGTCAAGCTCAGAAATTCTTGTCGAGATTCTTGTAGTTGATTTTGCAGGAATCGAAGCGAGTGAAATAGGATTATTTGCCTTTTTACTTTGCGCTTTAGCTTTTGTTCTTTGCGCTGTTGAAACAATAGTTTCAACGGCACTATTCCAACTCCCACACTCCGGACACTTTCCAAACCAACGCGGTGATTGATAAGAACATTGTTGACAAATAAAAACTGAGTTGCTTTTCGCCATATGACTTAGATTTAGTACAAGTTGGTGCAGTCCCTCCTAATCGCTCTTCGAGCCGTATTCGAATAGAATTGAAAAGGCGAGAAGTAAGATTGTGTGGGACCAAACCATTTACTTGACTCATAAGCGCATTGTTGACAGATATATTTCGAGGATAATTTAGCCATCTCAAGAAGAATTGTAAATTGAAAATTGATAATTGTAAATTGAAGTGTTTACTTGTAGCCCACCGGTTTTTCAGTTAATACCAAACCCAAAGCTATTTTGCGATTCTCTGCATCCACCTCTTCTATGGACACATTCACTTCATCACCGCGAGATAAATTTTTACCGGGCGGGATCTTTGTTATATGCAAAAGACCCTCAACGCCGGGTTCAAGCTGAATAAATAATCCGAAGTCGGAAACACGAATGACTTTACCTTTTACCTTATCATCTATCTCATATTTCTTATCAGCTTCAATCCAGGGATCTTTCAAAGCTTGTTTTATAGAAAAGGCTAATTTTTCGTTCTTTATGCCAATCACCTTGACTTTTACTTCATCGCCCTCCGAAACCAAATCGCCTGGATTGTCCACCTTTTCCCATGCAATTTCGGAGATATGTACCAAGCCTTCCAATGGAAGTTTGTCTTTTCCAACTTCGATTCTTACAAAACAACCAAAGTCATAAATTGTGCTTACTTTGCCTTCATATATATCCCCTTCTTTAATTTCCTTGAGAGCTTTGCGGGTTTTTTGCAATTCGTCTTTCTCGCTAACCTCTTTTTCTGAAAGTATTACTTTTTTAGATTGCTTCTCGAAATCGATAACAATTGCCTCAAATCTTTTTCCAATTAACGCCTGAGAATTCTTTAATGATTCTTTGCCCAATTGTGAAAGAGGAATAAAACCGCTCATTCCCAACACATCGACCATAACTCCTGAAGGATTTACACCCTTGCCTTCTACTTTTACCGGAGTCGCACTCTCCTGAAGCTTTTCAATATTGCCCCAGTAGACTGATTCTACTGCTTCCCGAAGCGTAAGTATTGTATAACCATCACTAGTTTCCGGGACTATTACTCTGGCATCAACTTCATCTCCGATTTTCAGGGTTTTAATATATCCTTCCGCTTCTTTATAAGCTTTCTCAGCCAATAATCCTTCGGATTTGCCTCCAATATCTACAAGCATTCGTCCGGGCTCCATAGAAACAATACGACCTTTAACCCGATCGCCTACTGATAAGGATGCTTTGGTTCCATACAAACTAAGAAGCTCTTCCATTGTCTGAGGCTCCTTTGAAGTAGCTCTAGGAGATGCTTTAACTTTCTTTATATTCTTTGCTTGTGTTATTTTTATTTTTCGCGCCACTTAGCATAACCACCTTTCTTTTTAGTTAAAACATATTATACCGTCCGATACAATAACTAACAAGCAATAAAGATAAAATTTCAAGATTCTGAATAATATATAATATATTTAAATGGGTGAAGAAGTATCTAACTTAAAGGGTGATCTAGTAAGATTAACATCGACAGGGACAGATGAACCTTCAAAATTGAAAGGAACTCTACCCCATTCCGAAAATTCGAAACCTAGTGGTATCACTCTAGATGACACACTGATTACTAATATCAGACAAAGAGACGGTGGTGACCTTTACAGTGTAAGTGATCCATATGAATCAGAATTAGGCTCTAGTCCCAAAAAGGTGATATTAGTAAAACTAACGGAAATCCATCCTCCAGAAGGACGACCTCCGACAATAATAACTCGAAAATTAGATGATTTACTAGAAATACTTAGGGGGAAAGATAACCCTTCCTGGTCAATAGCTTCTACTGTAGATGTTGAATGAAGTAATAGAACTGGTTTCAAAACTCAATTGATAGTGAGCTAAACTTCTTTGAAGAACCGAAGTTTCTAAATCAACTTTCTTATGCAAACCACAATTAAAGCCAAGTATGTCAGGGCTTGGAATGAAGCTAGAGTATAGTCAAACCTAAAATGCAGTCTTCTGAATGATTTTATCCAGGCGTTTGTTCTTTCTATTTTAAACCTCATTTTGCCTAGTGGAATGTTGTAATTTTCTTGTTTTTTCCTGTTTTTAATATTTCTTATTGGAATGTTTGTGCCGATCCCAGCCTTACTTAAACGATATCTCAATTTATCAGAATCATATCCTTTATCGGCTAAGATCGTGTTTGGTTTTCCAACGGAATTATTTGCTATGGTTGGAATGGCAAGAGGCATATCGTGCTTGTTGCCTGAAGCAAAAACAACATTGAAGGGGGTACCTGAAAAGTCCGTGATTACCGACATTTTCGTACCTGTTTTCTTGTATTTACCAGAGTATCCTGTTGTATCTAAAAAATTGAAACTGGGCACCAGTGAGCCGTCGATTAAGGCTACGTTCAGATTCAATCTTTTAAGATTGTGAAGTTTTTGAAGAATTGAATTCCAAGTCTTTTTAAGTCCAAACCTAAGTTCCCAAAATCTTAATCTTCTCCAATGGGTAACTCCTGAAGGATAATTTTTTCTATCAAGGTCTCTCCACCTCATTCCGGATCTAAGTACTTTCAATATCCCAGGAAGAAGTTCCAAAGTTGTATAGCTTGGTCTGCCTGTATGAGCATTAGGTTTGGGAAGTTTACCTGCAAGAAACTCTAATTGAGTTATATTTAAAACGTCAGTAGTATTTAAATTGGGCAGTGGTATCACCTCATTTCTAAGCTATTTGAGGCTATCACTGCCTATTTTTATTTGTCAAATACTAATGGAGTTTTGAAACGGGTTCATAATATTTAATTTATATTATGTCCAGAATTCCGGCCTGCCTAGCCAAAGCTTTAGCATCGGCGGGCCTTGAGCTACCAAAACGTTTATAGTTTTGCTCTACCGCTTTTAATGTTTCTTTTAATTACATCTATTAACTTGTCAAATAACATATTCTTTGCATTATTTATTATCTTCCATACTGGTTAATTCGTTAATAACTTGAGGATCTACCAATTTTTTAAATTTTCCCCCTGCAGCATTCACATAACTCATTAAACGGGTAAGTAGAGCTTTTTTAAACCTAAAAAGTTCAGGATCGGTTGGATATAGTTTTTTCGCTAAATCGTCTTTACGCATTTTTATAACCGCAACCTTGTCCGTTTCAACTTCATCTCTCACAATCCTAAGATAAACATCTCGTGCACTAAGGGGTAACACTTCTCCCCTGGAAGCAGATTTTACCAGATATTTAAAGTTTCTATGAATCTCAATAGCTTCACCTCCAGTTTGTATGTGTCCATTCCCATGAAATAAAACCGCTAAGTCATCGCTGGATTGCATAGAGGATAAGAATATTTTATTACGCGGTTTTGATGAAGTCGCCCCACTTTCCCGTTCAAGTTGTTGTAATATTGGATGCGACTCGTCAAAATTTTCTCTATCTAGCATCGGTAGTCGGCGGGATGTAAATAGAATTGGAGCCACCTTCTCTGATAAATCTATTCCATTTACAACTAATGAAGTTGTGGGATAACATAAAAATTCTTTATCTTCGTCGTCGAACGTAACAGTATCCGGACGATCTGCTAACCGGATACGAACTTTTTGACCGCCTTCTGTTATTGCAGGTGTAAGAGTTGTTTCAATAAGCCACTCCCATCCGCCTTCCTTGTCGGGTTGATATTCTATCTGAGCGTCTGGCCCAAAGACTGTTTTAAAATCCTCTCTCGTGGAATCAATAACATTTTCATATTTTTCCGGTAATCCCTGATCTTCCATTTAGAATATTATACAAAATCTTAATTGAATGAGATAGATTATTAATTAATTGAAAACTTTGATTCTAATTCCCGCAATGAAGAATAGAACTATGAAGATTATGACTAAGTTTAACTAAAATTATGTCCAGAATTCCGGCCTTGACCTATTTTCGCGTGAAGTTGCCCTCACACTATCGTTAGCGCGAAAGCGTTTAACTTCTGAGTTCGGAATGGGGCCCGCCTGCAAAGCTTGCGCTAAGCTAGCGGGCACGGTCAGGTGGTACCACTTTGCTATCTAGACCGGAATTCTAAACACAAAATATTGTAAAGTTCAATTCATGAAATCACTGTAAGCTGCACTTTATGAGGAAATCGGACCAAAAAGTCTGAATCGATCTATCCGTATCAGGTAGGCTTAAGACATTACTGCCCTTCCACCGCCTGCCGGACAACCCCGTCTTCTGCGGGGGATCTATAACGAGTCCTAATCTTAGGGTGGGCTTCCCACTTAGATGCTTTCAGCGGTTATCCCTTAGGAATGTAGCTACCCGGCGTTGCCGCTGACGCGACAACCGGCACACCAGAGATTCCTCCAGCCTGGTCCTCTCGTACTGAGGCCAGCTCCCTTCAAGACTCAACGCTTCCACCGGATAGAGTCCGACATTATAAAATCAAATATTAAA
>Ga0075762_147_pt1 | contig 17334 bp, 20 predicted proteins | sample RifGroC1_FD_67829 | JGI IMG/M metagenome (GOLD analysis project Ga0075762, IMG submission 67829) | Microgenomates bacterium GW2011_GWC1_37_8 | reverse complement strand
ATGCGATGAGCGTAATCGTGGCTCGTGCTCTACCTGATGTCCGCGACGGACTAAAACCTGTGCACAGAAGAATTCTTTACGCAATGCATCAATTGGGACTAACTCACTCATCAAGCTTCACAAAATCCGCAAAGGTTGTGGGAGAAGTATTGGGTAAATACCACCCCCACGGTGATATGGCAGTATACGATGCCTTGGTTCGCATGGCGCAAACTTTTTCCCTTAGATATCCACTTATTAAGGGACAGGGTAATTTCGGTTCGGTCGATGGTGATCCACCAGCGGCAATGCGTTATACAGAAGTTAAACTGGCAAAGATTTCCGAATACATGCTCACCGATATCGAAAAGGAAACCGTCGACTTTTTTGATAATTTTGATGCAACGCTCAAAGAGCCTGTATATCTTCCCGCGCTCCTTCCGAATTTACTGCTGATGGGATCAGAAGGAATAGCTGTTGGAATGGCGACAAAAATTCCACCGCATAATCTAAATGAGGTTATTGAAGCCGTATTTGAAACTATTAAAAAAGGCAAGGTAACTTTTGAACAAAAGACACAAGATGAACATACAGATTTTGTTATAAAAAAAATATCACTTGTTGCTTCCGGTGAAGTAAAAGACCTAAATGGCGAAATCAAACCATCAAACATAGGTTTTGAAAGTGATATAACCATAGACGAGCTAACAGAAATCATTCCGGGTCCCGATTTTCCGACAGGGGGTGCAATATACGACTCAAACTCCCTGAAAGAAGTATATTCAACCGGTCGCGGCAGGATTTTGGTTAGAGGAATAGCTGAAATAAAAGAAGGGACAAAAGGACGTCAACAAATTATAATTTCTGAAATTCCGTACCAGGTGAATAAATCTACACTAGTCAAAAAGATAGCCGATCTGGTCAAAGATAAAAAGCTAAACGGAATTTCCGATTTGCGCGATGAATCGGACAAAGATGGAATGAGTGTCGTAATCGACCTTAAGCGCGATGCGCGACCCAAATCTATTTTAAATAATCTATACAAGCACACCCAACTTCAAACCTCTTTCCCCGCCAATTTTGTCGCTCTTGTTGAAACTACTCCGTATACGCTAAACCTCAAACAGATAATGATCGAGTATGTAAAACATAGGCAAAAAGTTATTACCCGTCGAACCATATTCGAACTTACTGCAGCAAAACGCCGTGCGCACATCCTCGAAGGATTAAAGATCGCCTTGGACAATTTGGACGAAGTTATTGCAACGATCAGAAAAAGCAGGACCCAGGAAGAGGCAAAATTAAACTTGATTAAAAAATTTTCCTTGAGTGAAATCCAGGCTACTGCAATTCTTGACATGCAGCTAAGACGCTTGGCAGCATTAGAGCGGGAAAAGATCGAAAAAGAGTACGAGGAAATTAAAAAACTTATTGACAGATTAACTGCCATCCTGAAAGAACCTCAAAAAGTACTCGATATAATAGTCAACGAATTAAGCGAAGTCAAAGAAAAGTTCGGAGATAGCAGGAAAACAAAAATTTACAAGCAAAAATTGGGTGAATTTTCCGAAGAAGATCTCATTGCCAAAGAAGAAACTCTGATTATGATAACAAAAACAGGATACGTTAAAAGGGTTCCCCGAACTACATACAGAAGCCAGCGTCGCGGAGGGAAAGGGGTAACAGGAATGACCACAAAAGAAGAAGACGAAATTGAACAAATGATTTCCGCGACAACTCACGATACAATTCTATTCTTTACTAATACCGGCAAAGTATTCGGTACGAAAGCATGGGAAATTCCCGAAACATCCCGCCAGTCAAAAGGTCAAGCCGTGGTAAATATTATTAATATTGATTCAAACGAAAAAATAATGTCCATTCTGGCAACATCCGTAAAGGGAAATCATTTAATAATGGCAACGGCTTTCGGTGTAGTAAAAAAGACCAAGGTCGACCAATTTGCCAATCTAAGAACTTCCGGGTTAATAGCAATAAAGCTTGACCCCAAAGACTCACTTGTAACAGTGCACGAAACTTCGGGTAATGATAACGTTCTACTGGTCAGCAAAAAAGGCAAATCTATCTGCTTTCCCGAAGCAAATGTGCGTCATATGGGCAGGGCAACGTCCGGCATGAGAGGAATAAAACTCGATCCGGATGACGAAGTCATAGCAATGGAAACTTTTTCAGGAAAAGTAGAAAAACCAACGGACAAAAGGAAGAAATTTTTCAGAGATATTCTCACCATTTCCGAACATGGTTTAGGTAAAAGAACACCAATTCATTTATTTCCTGTGCAAAAAAGAGCCGGCAAGGGAGTAAAAGCATCGGTCGTTAACGAAAAGACCGGCAAGCTAGCAGTGGCCACAATGGTCACCCAGGAAACCGACCAAATCGTACTTACCAGCAAAACCGGTCAGGTTATCAAACTTCCCAATAAAAATATCCCGCAAATGGGTCGCTCGACACAAGGAGTAATCTTGATGCGCTTCACCAAAAAATCTGATGGCGTAGCAGCCGTCGCCGCCCTGAATAAGAATGGGGAAGAGGAGGAAGGAGAAGTTCAAGAACAAAAGCCCACTAAATCTTCAAAGTAGAAACTTACGAAAGTCCTCAGGATAAGGGTAATTATGATCGGAGCGAGGCATGGAAATAACTGTCAACTTCGGTTCGACTGAATGATAAAAATTTTCGGCTTCGGCAAATGGAACGAATTTATCATTTTCATTTTGGATACACAAAATATTCTCCAAGGGAATTTTAGAAGTTAAGGTCTTAACCAATTCTGCCCGGTCTTTGGAAACTACACTCGCAATCCCGCAAAGAATAACTTTATTTATTTGTAAGGCTATTTTTGGAATTAAATTCAAAGCAACATACACTCCGACAGATTTCGCAATAATATTAATTTTGTCTTCTCCAACTTCTTGTAATATTTTCTCGGTCTCATTTCTTAAACTGAAACTTAAACTTTTCTCTTGCCAATGTCTCCACTCATGAACAAAAGCCTTGTGCCCCAAATTAAGATGTTCAGCGATACCTTCCGCCCAATCTCTATTATGCTCCGAATATCCCGGCAAAATTATCGTCTTCATTATCAAAAGGACAGCTAAAATCTTCTTAGCTTAAACTCTTCAATAATTTTACAATCCAACAGTCGAATGATATTTATGCTCAATAAGTTCTGGATATTTAAGATTAATATTGTTGACAAAGGTATTGTTAAGTGATATCTTAAGAGTATTATGAATGGTACAACATTGTCAATAACACAATTAAAACAAAGGGCTGCTGAAGCTGTTGACTTCGTCGTCAAGAATGCACAACCCCTTACTATTTTACAACGTTCTTCTCCTCGTGCCGTTTTGGTTGACGCTGATTATTTTATGGCATTAGAAGAAGCCCTTTTGGATACTACAGACTCTAAGGAAGCTGAAAAAGCAAAAAAAGAAACCAAAGATCCTTTGGAGAAATATATCAAACAGCGCTGGGATAAAATAAATTCATAATTTCTTGTGGAAATTTTAATAACCAGGAAGGCTCAAAAGGAGCTTGATAAAATTCCAGACCCGCTTGCAAAAAACATAGTAAAGAAAATTCTAGATCTAAAAGAAAACCTTCATCCGCCGAATAGTAAAAAACTTTCTGGACACCAAGACTATCGTTTAAGAATTGGATCTTTTCGTGCGATTTACACAATTGATAAAACGAAAAGTGAAATTACAATACTTCGTGTGGCTGACAGAAAAACAATCTACAAATAGGACCGTTTTTATCTTCTTCTCCCATGGAAAGACTGGTGTATATCATTTAAGTGTTTGTGGGTCTCATAAGTAACAGGTGTAAATCTGCAACACCCGACGGGTGATATGTGCCTATCTCTCAGTCCGTTTTCAGCAGCATCCTGCTCAGTCAATTCTTGAGCTTTGACTCTCTCATCATCTGCTAATTTTCGCGATCTATATAATTCTACTTCCAGTCTCGCTTCAATTTCCCCTTGCGTAGACATAGCTTCTAAAAGTTCGAGATTGTCTGATTGATATAATGGTTCTGCTAAATTCGCTTTGCGAAAAAATTCTTCCGCGCGAATCATTCTGATGGTGTCATTGCTACCTCTTGCCTCTTTAAGTATTTTAAACCATGGCACTGTATTAACTCTTTCAGTCTTACCTTCACTTTCTAAATAAAAATTAAAATGCCCGTTACTTCATCTTGATCAAACCAACTCCCATGAACACCTAATGCTGTTAACTTATCCGTCCGCGCATTAGCGTCGGATTCCCAATTGAGTGGAGGACTAATATCCTGAAAGCTTTTATAAATTGCCGTCAGGTTATTAAATATTGGTAAAATTCGTCTATTATCGGACAGGCGGATGGGTTTAACTTCAGTTTTTTCAATTTCTGCTATATCATCAGACATTTATGCTTAAATTATACACTATTTATTTCCTTTACTATGAAATGCTTCATGAATGTCTTTTAGGTGTTTATGGGTTACATGAGTGTAGATTTGAGTGGTGGAAACGTTTTTGTGGCCGAGCATTTCCTGTACGCTCCTTAAATCCGCACCAGCCATCAGTAAATCGGTTGCAAAAGAATGCCTAAGAACGTGCGGTGTAACTTCTACGGGTAATTTCATTTTTTCCCCGTATTTTTTTATTATTCTTTGAATAGTCCGAACCGTTAAACGCATCTTCTCATCGGACGCAGTAGGATCTACCTTTCCTTTATGTCTTATAAATAACGGTTTGTATTTATCTTCCCGCGCTTTTTGATATTCATCCAGCCATTTAACGGCACGTTGAGATAAGAACACGACTCTTGCTTTTCCACCTTTGCCTACTATACCAAATTCGCGCCTGTCTAGATCAACTTTATCTCTATCCAGTTTCGCTAGCTCCGATACACGAAGTCCCGTTGAAAACAGAACTTCGAGTATTGATTTATCCCGTTTCCCTTGAATAGTTGATAATGATGGTGCATTTAATAGTCTATCGACCTGGTCACCCGTTAGAAACTTAACTTGACGTTCCTCGATTTTAGGCAACTCTATCTTATCCGGAGACATAACTTTATAATCATTTTTAATTAGAAAGCGTAGGAAGCTTCTCAAAGCAATAACATGATATCCTTGAGTTTTTCTTGTTAACAGGGACCTTGCTTGTCCTTTGGCATACGGGATTGAAATCCTTGACAGATAAACTCTATATTGTCTGACAACTTCAGGATTAATATCCCGAAGTTCAAGTCTAATTCCTTCTTTTATCAACCAATCAACAAATCGCGTTAAATAATGTTTATAGTTTCTGATTGTCAGGGGAGAGGAGCCTTTCTCGACTTCGAGGTACTCAAGAAATTCATCTATTTTTTTCCTGATTTCTGAAGTTTGCTCATGTATGGCGGCAGACATACTTTAAAACAGTTTACACCGAAACGAGAGAGGTGTCAACATTGTGCGACGTAGGCTTTTAGTGTCATCAATGGTCAATAACATCCTTCCACCCACAGGACCTTCTTTAGTCACAATTGTCGTTAAAGTACTAAGAATATTATCTTTATATCTTCTTTCAACAAAAGACGGATCTCCAAATCTGTCGGGTATCAACTCTCGCTCTAGCGTAAATCCATCACCTTGAAAAATAGCTAATTGTAGATACCCATCTATGTAAGGAATTTCTTGTTCAAATCCTTTTTCAGTATAAGATAACTCCCACGGCACTTTAATTCCGTAATCAGATAAATCTCGTATACTTCTTCCTAGTGGATTGTCAGACTGATCTTCAGAAACCATTTCATAATACCAATCTAGCCAGAAAACGTAATTTCTAGGATTCAAGTCAGGCTCCATATTTGGTTGATGCATTAACAAATAATCCGCATAATCCGTCCAGGAACTTTTTCTGAAAATTCCAGATAAACTCGTTAGTTTAAAATCGGGGTGAATTTTCTCTGCGATTGTTTGTCTCCTTACCTCCACCAACATTGTCCAGCATTATAATACCAATTCACCATTTCACCAAATCGATTCTAAGACCTGTGTATTATAAAAGCTGGGTAACTAATCATCTCAATAGTATTATATTTAGTCTATCTTGCCGATTTCTGCATATTAATTATTCTTATATTTTTTGAGTCTTTATTAATAGGGAAGAGGGTAATAGGATCTGTTAAAAATAAGATAAATTACTTCGCTTATTGTTCGGTTGATAAATATAGTCATGTACTTTACGGAGAATAATAATTTATATTTATACTATAATTGATAAGAAATTATTATTGAGTTAAACGGTCAACTGTACAAAAATACGCTCCACCCTAAACACAATATTAGTTATGTCGCAAAAGTATCATTGTACGACGATGTAATCATTAGCTTCCCTAAGTAGGTTTTCCTTCAAAGCGTATATATCTGTCCCGGAGGATATACAATATCATAATTAACTTATCTAATCGTTTCTAAGACCAGTCTATTCTTTTTAACTTATACCAATAAATTAATAATCAATACCTTCCCTTAAGTTAACCAATAGTTATCCACAAGATAGGAATTACATTCAATTTGTAATCTATGCAAAATAAAATAGTAGGCACAAAATATTAAGGTAGTGTATCAATAAAGTAATGATTCGAAGCTAGCAACTATATCATTCTATAGCACATATTCTCTGTTTATTTAAAGACTGCTTCGGGTTATTTTAGTTCTTGATATAATGTACCGCTGCGTGAAAAATCCTATAATATTTGTGAAAACAATCGCATATATTACATCCTATAATAATAAAGGGTCTGAAGACTATCCCCTCTCCCCTTTTTCGCCTGTCGGTGAAAAATATCCAAATATACAAATAAACTAATTAACAAATTTTCTTTCGTTAACCCCAGCGTGTAACCAAAAACATAGCAATAAATACTGCGGCACCAACTAAGAGATATTCCCTAACCGTTTGAATAAACAACCTATCCTCAAGGTCAGATTGTCCTAATCCTAATAATACATAAGCGGAAACCGTTAAAAATAAACTTGCGACTACAACTGTAGCCGGCCAAAAAAATAAACTTACTGCAATCTCTCCCATTACCAGACTTGCTATCAGCGTCATTATTATTAATTTTTTACTTATATATTTCTCTAATGTAATTATCCAAAATCCTTGTAAATAAAGAGGCAAAGATAATAATGCTACAAAAAAGCTGCTAACATAAACGGGCCATCTGAAGGAGATGATTGTATCAAATACAAGGAAAAATGTAATCAATGTGAGAACAAAACCTACTCCCCTTGCAGCACGCAGAAGTGCAATAGTTCTTATTGTCGCGACCGTATAAATATTAGCAGTCAAAAGTAATGCATAAATTCCAAAGCTATATATTAATATCGCTATTACATAGGTTAAAATGCTTTTGGGCAATAAAAACCAAAAAAAGCCAACACTTACTGTAAATAAGCACGGTAAAATCAACGTCACCAAAGTCATGTTTATTCCTAATCCTTCCTTGAGAGACCATCCAAAAAGAAGAAGTGTTAAAACTCCAAGCATCGCAATCGATAAAAACCTTATGTTTGTCGGTAAAAGAAGAATTCCGATAAAACCCAATGAGCAAATTATTGAAGAAATAATGAATCTTTTTCTTTTCGACATTTAATTCATTTAATAACCCGTGCAGTTCATTTGTTTGCTTCTAGTAGAACATTATCCGGAATATCGACATTCGCAAATACTTTTTGAACATCGTCTTGTTCTTCGAGTACTTCCAAAAAATCGAGAACTTTTTTAGCTGCAGAAGGATCTTCAACGATTTGAAAATTTTTTGCACGGCGAATAATTTCAGACGTTGTAATATCATAGCCTTGGTCAATTAGTTTTGTCCGGATCTCGCTTAATTTATCAGGAGAAACATATACTTCTAATGCATCATCTGTTTCCTGAATATCATCTACCCCAACGTCAATTAATTTGAGCATCTGTTCCTCTACCTTATTAACTTTCTTAAGTAACATCAGTCCCTTAGGTTCAAAATTAAACGCAACGGAACCTGGCCCTGCCATGCTACCCCCTCCCCTCTCAAATATATTCTTTATCTCTTGACCTGTACGATTTCTGTTATCCGTCGCTGTTTCAACTATTACTCCGACTCCTGAAGGACCAAAACCTTCATAAACAACCTCTTCTATATTTTCATCAGATAATGAAGCCTTTGAAATAGCCCTTTCAATATTTTCCTTAGGCATATTAGCACTTCTGGCAGCATCTACTACCATCCTTAATTTATAATTTGTATTTGGATCCGGACCTCCTCCGGCTTTTACGGCAATTTGAATTCCTCTTGCAAGTTTTGAAAAGATCTTGCCCTTTGCCGCATCACGGCCTTCCTTTTGTCTTTTAATCGTTGCGTAATGAGAATGCCCCGACATATTTATTATTTTTGATAGTAATCTTTATGTACTCCGAGCAATTATACTATGACACTTGACAATTAACTATACATAAATATACTCAAGAAAGTATTAACTTTTTTTATGGAAAAAGATCTTGCCCATGAAGCTATTACGCTAGCCCTAACCGGAAATTGGCCGAAAGCGGTTGAAACCAACTTAATAATCCTACAAGACAATCCAAATGACATCGATGCTTTAAACAGGCTTGCAAGAGCTTACGCGGAAACAGGAAGCTTGCCAAAAGCAAGAATTACAGCCCAAAAGGTCTTAAAAATAGATCCCTTCAATACAATTGCCAATAAGTCGCTTGGAAGATGGAAGGGTTTAAAAAAAGGAGATACCTACGCATCACGACCACTAAACCCACAACTATTTTTGGAAGAACCCGGGAAAACAAAAATAGTAGCATTGCTTTATTTGGGTAGTCCCGAAATTCTGGCAAAACTTGATGCGGGCGATGAAGTAAAACTAAATACGCACTCTCACAGAGTATGTGTTGATACTTATGATGGAAATTATATCGGAAGACTACCGGATAACTTATCCGCTCGTTTAAGACGTCTTATTAATCTTGGTAATGAATATCTTGTATTTATTAAGTCGGTCGATAAAAATGATGTGAAAATATTTATCAGAGAATCCAAACGCTCGGATAAATTGACTAACGTCGCGTCTTTTTCCAGTGAAAAAATTGATTATATTTCATTTACTCCTCCGGAATTAGTCCACAGAAAAGATGAAATTGATGTTAATTTGCTTGATGAAGAAGAAGATAATTAAAATCTTTTTTCAAAATCTTCATTCAACACAACTTCTAAATCAAAATTCGATTTTCCTTCCTTTGATATGGTACAAGGTAATAATTTCGTTATCAGTTCAAGAATATTTTCATCCTTGCCTTTGATCTCGCACACACCCGCATGTCTTACCTCCTTGTTAATAGCTACCACTTTACCGCCTAATACATTTAATATTTCGCTCACACTTTCAGAAAAACCAACATCTCCTGTCCTATCAGTGATCATTATCCTATATATGTTCTCGGACATAGCAAGATTTGTAAATACGGACATAATTTTCTGGGAAGTATTACCTTTAATGATATAGCCTTCACTTCCGTCCTCTAACGTTGCTTTTTCCAATAAATTTGTATCGCTCAAGAGTATATCCACTCTTTTTGGATTTTTTACCTTCATCGAAAATATCGTCAAACCCAATTTATCTCCAAAAGTTAAATTGGTTTCATAAGGCAAAAACAATACTTTTAAGGCCGAAAAAAGTTCTCCCGAAATAAATCCCTTAGCATATCTTCCGGCCCAAATATAAACTGGAAATTTGAAATTTTTAGTAACTGTTCTTGCAACAAGATTGCCCCCCGAGCCTTGTTGTTTTCCCAGTTCCCAAACATTTTTAAGATTATAAATCCCTTTACTTTCAGCTACGTCTACTTGCGTGTCGCCCGGAATTATAATATTTATTATTTCCTTAGTTCTTGGATCAAAAGTAACAACATTAATTTCTGAATCAGCATTTATAACAACCGATACCTTCTCTTCTCCGTTCCAGTACTTTGTAGAATTTTTAAAATAGAGAAAAAAAAGCAAAAGAAATAAAGAAAAAGAAAGATACATAAAAATCTTTTTTTTCCTGCCACCAATTGATATGTTACGGATATTTTTTCGTCTTCGGGCAGACATAAATCGTTTTAATAACAGAGTAATAATACCAACGTTTAAGTAAAGGTAAGTCTTTGATAATGATTTTTTCCTATCTTCGTCAAGCGATTACTTTTTAAACCATAACTTTTAATCAGATGCCTGATATAATCTCCGGCAACGATGTCAGGAACCACAACGTATCCTGCGCCGGCATGATATAACTTAATAGCCTCGGTTCGCGAACCGGATGTGAATATTGTCTGGGGTCTTTTATCTAATCTTGAGATGTATTCCAAAAGCATCAAGTTATCATTAACGTTGTCAATTGTGGAAATAACCAATTTTGCTTTATTAAGATTAGCTACCTTTAAAATATCGGAATCTGTAATATCACCAAATAAAACCAGTTGTTTATCCTTTATCAGTCTTTTATAGACGTTAGGGTTGAAGTCGATGATTAAATATTTCCAATTTTTCCGTTGGAAATAAGATACAAGCCTCGGGCCTGTTCTCAGGCATCCGATCAAAACAACATGGTCGGATAGATTTTTATTTACTACATATTTATTATCGTAAGTAACTTTTCTCTCAAAGATATTTAAGAAACCTTTTACCTCGGAATATATTTTTTCAGCACCCAAAATCATATAACTTGAAAAGGTCATCGTTACCACCGCCACAATCACGGTTAAGGTAAGGTATGTATTATTAATATGCCCCAACCCGACACCCATCGTCATTAAGATAAGTGAAAATTCCGATATCTGGGGGGACGCAGCCCCGGCTAAAAACGAAGTCCTTTTTTTGAATCCCATAAGTCCCAATATACTTATAAGTATTAATGGTTTTACGATGATAACCAACGAAGAAAATGTAATTATTGGAAAAAAGAGATTTTCTAATCCTTCGAACTTTAAACTTGCACCTAGACTTAAGAAAAATAAGGTCAAAAAAAAGTCCCGTAAAGATCTCGTTCGGGATGCAATCTCCAGATGTTCCGGCAGGTTTGAAAGCGCAAGACCGGCCAAAAATCCCCCAATTTCCAAACTAAATCCCAACGGTCCTGCGACTAAAGCCGAAATACCCAACGCCCAGGCTATGCTTACGATAAACAGGAGTTCTTGCGAATTGGCTATGAATTTTTCAAATAAACTCGGCAAAATTCTTTTTGATAATATCCAAACACTGCAAAAAAGCAGTACGATTTTATATAACATCCAAGCGTAATCATAAAAACCTACACTACCCCCGCCAACGCTTGCCAACGTAATTAAAATTACAATTGCAATAAAGTCCTGAACAAGCAAATATCCCAAAATTATTTTGCCGTGAAGACTATCAAGTGTGTTTTTTTCAGATAAAAGTTTAACGATAATAATGGTTGAAGAGAAACTAACAGCAATTCCCAAATAACCGGCAGTCAACATATCCAGTCCTAAAATCAAACCTAAAGCCAACGCCAAGATAAAGGTAATTGCAACCTGTCCAATGCCCGTTACCAAAGCTGCTTTTCCGAGACTACGAATGTCCCTGACATTCATTTCAAGACCGATTAAAAAAAGCAGCAAAGTTATACCAACCTTGCCCAGATCTGATATTACTTCGGTCCCCCGAAGAAAACCACTGGTCGAAAGTAAAAAACCGGCTATGATAAAACCTATCAATATCGGTTGATTAATTTTTTTTACTATTATTCCAAAAAAAGCAGCAACAGAAAGTAAAACAGCTATCTGTGAAAAATTCATACTAATTTAAGATTACGGGGTTTAGCTGACCTTTTCAAGTGACTTTAAAGCCAGCTGAAGATCTTCGGGAAGTTTAGACTCGAATGTCACCATTTTATTTTTTCGAGGATGTATAAATGAAATTCCGGCGGAATGTAGAAAAAGTCGTGAACACCATTTTTTATCCGAACGGGCAGTTTTTCTACCTGCGTAAAAATCATCCGCCACGATCGGGTGACCTAGATATTTGGAGTGTATTCTAATCTGATGTGTTCTACCGGTTTTAGGATAAAACTCAACAAAACTAAATTTCTCATTGAAAATTGCCTGCCCGCCGAAGCCTCGGCGCAGGCGGGGAAATTGTCCACCAGAGGCGGATCGTCCTCTGAACGAGAAATTGGAAATTACGCGGTAGCGCGTTTCTGCTTCCCTTCCGCCCGGCAGCACCCCAAATCTATCCCTCCTCCACGGCAACCGTCCAACTAATGTTTTAATTTCACCTACGACCGGGGTTACTCTTCCATGAAGCAAGACAAGAATCCCGCTCGTTTCCTTATCCAGTCTATGTACTACTCCCGAGCGGTAATCCTTACTTTTTACAATCGAATAGTCAAACACTTTTTTGAGCCACTTTTGGACAACAGGTATATCACCTGTTGTTTCGGCTTCATTAACAATCCAGCCGGGAGGTTTATCAAGAATAATTAAATACTCATCTTCGAAGATAACTTTAGGAACCATAGGAATTAATCTATTTTTCCCGTTTTGCCTGGTCTTTAGCACAAAGCGTTGCCTCCGGATATGCCATTAATCTATCTGTATCGATCATCTTGCCGCAATCCTCACATATTCCGTACTTCCCAATCTTAATTCTGGTTAAAGCTTTTCTTGTCTGTATTATTCTCCTATCCAGTTGTTCTTTAATAGCAGAAGCTCTTGCATGACCGAATTGTTCTGCAGCATCAGCGTCGGGTGAAGCATTGTCCATTAATCTGGTCGAATCTTTGAAAGGATCATCATCCTCTATTTCTTTTTTTCGCAATTCCAACTTATGCAACTGTTCCTGTAAAAATACGGTAACAGGTTTTAATAATTTTGAGGGAAAATTTATAACCCATTTTGCAAAAGCCATGCTTTTATTATTTCTTTTTTTACTCATGTTGTTTTTCCTGCTAAATTGTATACCGCAAAAAAACTGGCAAATGCTACCAACCCGGATAACATTATCTCTAAACTATTTTCAAAGGATACCATATCGGACAAAGCAAGGGCAATAAGGCAACGAATAATAAAATATATTCCTATTACGCTCATTCCCGCAAATCCTACCCTGCCTGATGCATACCAGGTAAATTTCTTATAATGCTTGCCCAGAAGATAATAAAGTATGATCAGGGCGATAACCACACCTTCCCAAATACCTGATATCATATTTAGTTCTTCCAACAACTCTATAATATGCACTGAGGCTAGTATCAATAAAGCCCCTGCAACTGCGGCTTCTATTGTTTCAAAAATTCTTAACCTATATCTTGTTACTCCAATCCATAAGCCGATCACGGCTCCCATAAAAGAAATCCAAAAAGTAAATTTTGGCAGATAGTAATGAGCTCCAACTCCCCCGATAACAAGCCCGAAAAGTATATAAAACGCCACAGTAAAAATTTGACTAGCCACATAATCTTCTCTTAAGCGTTTCCAAAATATGTATAGGAACGACAAAACGGCAATAATAATTAATGGAATTTTTATTAGCATTGAGAAATAATACCACTTCCGAAATCAGTTCTCCATCTTTTGCAATTTCCAGCACAAAAACTTGACTTTTCATAGTGAAAGTTATTAATATAACTCTTGACTCATGCTAGAAACACCTCACGTTGTAGTGGGGGCAGCAATAGCATTTAAAGTGGTTAATCCTGCCCTGGCGATCCCACTTGCTCTCGGGAGCCACTTTGTGCTGGAAAAGGTCCCACACTGGAATCCCCACCTGAATACTGAAAAAAATAAATTGGGGAAGGTTTCTGCGCAAAGTACCAAAATCGTAATTTTTGACGTTATATTATCCTTGATACTCGGTGGAAGTATTGCTTACATGGTACTTCCTAATATTAGTCACGCAATTACAATTCTTATTTCCTCATTTGTGGCGGCTCTTCCCGATATCGTAGAAGGGCCTTATTTTTTTCTGGATATGAAAAGTAAATTCATCGAACGCTGGATTAAATTTCAGAAGGCAATTCAAGTCGACACTTCCCTAATACCGGGGTTGTTCACCCAAGCCGTTACAATTGTCGCAGCTTTTTTGTGGATCCTGAAATAATAAATACCAATGAGCACAAATAATCCAATTTCTAATTACCAATTATTGGAAATTTGTATATATTTGTAATTGGTACTTATTGGTAATTATTCCTTTGCCCTCTCAACATATTCACCCGTTCTCGTATCAACAACAACAGAATCTTCTTTATTAATAAAAAGCGGAACTTTAACGCTTAGTCCATTTTCCAAAACCGCCGGTTTGTAAACATTCGACGCCGTATTTCCTTTAACTCCGGGGTCGGTATCGACAACCTCCAGTTTTACTTTGGGTGGAATATCTATTGAGAGAGGTCTGTCTTCTTTATCCTGAGCTCCGCCGAAGGACCAAAAAAGAACATTGACTTCCTGCCCTTCTTTAATGTACGGTAACTCACCTTCAATTACATCCTTTTCAATTTCGACTTGCTCGAAATTTCTTGGATCCATAAAAACTACGTTAATTCCATCAATATAAAGAAATTGCAATTTTCGCTTGGAGGTATTCACTTCATCAACTTTTACATTGCTGCTGAAAGTTTTTTCTTCGATATTACCATCAATTAGATTTCTGGCAATCACTCTTACCGTGGCTCCTCCCCTGCCTACTTTTATATGTGAGTACTTCAATACTTTATAAGGTTTACCGTTTGATAGAAATGTTGTTCCGTTTTTAAGATCTGTTGACTGAATCATTCAAATAGTTGTAAGTAGTAAGATGTAAGAAGTAAGTGAATACAAATACAAAACTACAAAGTTCTTCCTACATCCTATATCTTATATCCTACATCTTTTATATAAGCCATTTACCATTACGCTGAACCAATTTGTCATCCCAGCGCATTTCACCCCCAGCACGTAGATCCTTGATCATGTCCCAATGTAATCCTGATTCGTTCTTGCTTCCGGTATCTTTATAGCCTTTCCCGAGTGCAAGATGAATACTTCCGCCAATTTTTTCGTCAAAGAGAATGTCTTTTGTAAACTTGCTAATTTGAAAATTATTACCTATCCCCAACTCCCCTATTCTTCTTGCACCTTTATCCATATCCAAAATTTTATTTAGGTCGTTCTCTCCTTTGTCTGCTGTAGCTTTAATTACCAGCCCATTTTTGAATTCAAGCTTAACATTATGAAATTCACGACCCATGTATAAAGCCGGATAGGTATAGGTTATATAACCGTTAGCTTGAAACTCGACAACCGAAGTGAAAACCTCTCCGTCCGGCATGTTATTTTCGCCCCCTGCATTAATGGCAAGCCTACCCTTTTTCCCAAGTTTTAAATCCGTCGACGGTCCGATGATGTGAACCTCACAAGTTCGGCTTACTAAATCCGCCAATTTCTGTTGTTCTTTGAACTTTTTCTTCCAATTAATATTATTTATTGCCTTAAATACAAATTCCGAATAATCACCCAGGCTCATGTCCGCTTCTTGTGCCTGAGCTTCTGTAGGAAATCGGGTAACCACCCAGCGTGTATTCTCGACTCTGTAATCGGTTATGGGTCTTATAACTTTAGCTCTAACGGAAATATTTTTTGCATCAACGCCGGATAAACCGCGGGTATTAATCGAAGAACCAATACGTATATAACAATCTACATTTCTCGTTTCATAATCGTCAAGTTTGGGATAATGCTTAAGTTGTTTATCGGTTGCATTTTTATAATATATTTCCTCGAATTCATACGAAGTAAAGTGAAGCTTAATTTCATTTGCTCCTGCTTTAATAAGCAGTATATATATTTCCAATACTAAAGCTTTGGCAGCAAAGTCTGCATAAACAACTACATTTTCTCCCCTTTTTACTTTCAGCGAGTAATTTACCAAAATCTCGGCTTGTTTTGCAACTCTCGGGTCAACTAATGACATGCTTTGGGTATTTTAACTCAAATAAGGTTTAGTTTGAAGAGTAAATTTGGTAAAATACGTCTATTAGCCCGGATGGTGGAATTGGTAGACACGCAGCTCTCAAAAAGCTGTGAGCTTAAACGCTCATGTCGGTTCGAGTCCGACTTCGGGCACCAGACCTTTGATTTATACTTTCTTCTGGCCCATAATATCGGAATGTCCTTAGCTGAACTGGGCGTAAATACGGCGCTTAAAATTTACCGCGATAAAAAAGGAGAACCTACAGTCAGGTGTATTGACCATGTTACTGGTTTATCTTGTTCTCAAAGATTTGAAGTAGTTTTTAATAATGCACTAGAAAAGGGAATAGGTGCACCTGTGGCAATAAACATGGCTTTTCAACACACTATAGATGTTTGTCAAAAAATTCATGGCAATATCCCAAGAGAAGTAGCGGTTGCTGCACTTGTAGGCGGTACGCTGGATGCATTAACCAATACTAAAATTCCTAGCGGAGTGATAAATTTCACTCGAGGAGTAAGAGATACTGACCATGCAGCTGTTGATATTGATTGTGACAAAAGAGAAATAATGACCACCGAATATGGTGATCATCGAGAGATGACTGTAAATGATCGTGCAAGGTGCTTATAGCTACGATTAAATAATTAATTCCCTCTTTTCATTTCCCTCCCATAAAATTTCAACCTATCCCCTCTGAAGAACATTTTGATTGAAGCTAATCTGCCGTTTCTGTGCTTGGCAATATCCAGGTTAATATTCTCGAAATTCTCCTCATTCTCCCGCCACAGAAACATAACAACATCCGCATCTTGTTCTATGCTTCCCGATTCCCGTAGATCGGCAAGCTGAGGCCTTTTCTCGCCTCTTTGTTCAACCGCGCGTGATAACTGAGAAATAGCAATTACCGGAATCTTTAATTCCCTCGCTAAATTTTTAAGTCCCTGTGAAATCTCCGATACTTCCTGGACCCTGTTTTCCAAATATCTGCTTCGTGCAAGCTGTAAATAATCAACAATTAGTAGGTCCGCTCCAACTTCTACTTGTAGTCTTCTTGCTTTAGTTCTCATTTCCAGGATAGTTAATGCAGGCGTATCATCGATATATAATGGTGCTTCTGCTAACTCCCCCATTGCATTAGATAGTTTAGTAAAATCATCTTCAGTAAGTTTCCCTGTTTTTAATCTCCAAGCATCGATGTCCGCCTGTGCCACAAGCAGTCTGTCAACTAATTCTTCCCTGCTCATTTCCAAGGAGAAAAAGCCGACCGGTCTTTGGTAATTCACTGCAACATTTTGGGCGATATTCAATGCCAGCGTCGTTTTACCAATACCGGGTCTTGCTGCCAAAACCAAAA